>JACCDW012021813.1_pt1 | contig 38970 bp, 9 predicted proteins | sample 7449781 | NCBI WGS metagenome assembly JACCDW01 (sample SAMN15323449, study PRJNA562643) | freshwater metagenome | isolation source: river surface water | place: USA:Blue River Watershed | collected 2017-08-18 | reverse complement strand
GCTTGAACCTGGGACACTGCGTGGCCCCGGCTGCATCCGCAAACTCGGGCGATGCTGCAGCCAGTGCCCAGGCCTCAGCGGTGCCTGCTTCCCAAGGCGCGAGCCCCGCAAGCGCAGATCTTGCGTTCGCCCCCGACACTTTGCAGCAAATGCATGTGGCCATGATGAACATGGTGCGCCACGTCATGGCCAACACCGAAGATGTCGGCCCCAAGTTTGCCGAAGAGGCCCGCAAAATCCATTACGGCGAATGCGAAGAGCGCAACATCCGGGGCCAAGCCACCCGCGAAGAAACCGAGGCTTTGCTGGAAGAGGGTATCGAGGTCATGCCCTTGCCCATTCCTGAAAACCTCAAGGGTCCGCTGCAGTAAGTGCCAGCGCACCTTGGGTGGCTGTGTCTCGGTAGGAGCGAGCCCCCGCTCGCGAATGATGGCCTCACCAAAAATATTTTCGGCCGCAGGGGCAACCTCCTACAGAGATAAGACTGCAACATGAAACACGCCCTGCACATCGACGATGCCGAAGTTGAGATGAGTGCTATCCGGGCGCAAGGCCCGGGTGGGCAAAACGTCAACAAAGTCTCCAGCGCCATCCAGCTGCGCTTTGACGTGGCTGGTTCGTCATTGCCCGACGACGTCAAGCAGCGCTGGCTGCAGTCGGGCGACAGCCGCCTGACGCAAGAGGGTGTGTTCATCCTCAAAGCCCAACGCCACCGCACCCAGGAAGCCAACCGGGCAGACGCCTTGGCACGCCTGTACGAAACCTTGGAGCGCTACGCCAAGCCCCCCAAACCCCGCAAAGCCACCAAGCCCACTTATGGCTCGGTGCAAAGGCGGCTGGAGGGTAAGGCGATGCAGTCGAAGATCAAGAGCGATCGACGCAAAATGAGTCATTGAGGTGCTGCACTGATTGTGGCATGTCATTCTCTTGCGAAAGCCATCTCATTGGGCATGTGTAGTGCACACAAGAGCTTTTTTTGATCAGCTTGGTAGGTACGCAGCGTGTGGCTTATTCGAGCAGATTCAAGTAGCGATTCAAGAAATCAATATGTCTGGGCATGGCCATGCCGGCTTGCGCCAAGGCCTGTTGCATGCGAGCGAGTTTGGGTCTGGCATCTGTCTGTTGCATGTCCAGTAAGGGCGTGTGACAGTCTGGAAAATTTAATTGGCCCAAATGCACCGCCAACCAGCTTTCCGCACCAAAAAGATCGTAGCTGTCGGTTTGCACATGCCCACCACACTTGAACAATTCCATCCGTTCTTCCAAACTGTCCGGAACACACATATCTGCGCAGTAACGCCACATTTCACCGTCCTTGTGCTGGTTCAGCTTGTAATGCAGGATCAGGAAGTCCCGGATGCGATCCATCTCGTTGAAAAAACGGCGGTTGTATTCTTTTTGCAATCCATCGTGGCAGTTTTTGTCGGGAAACAAGCTCAGCAGTGTGGCAATACCCGAGTGAACCAAGTGAAGGCTCGTCGACTCCAAGGGCTCTAGAAAGCCCGATGCCAAACCCAAAGCTAGGACATTTTTTTCCCATGCTTTTTGGCGGCGGCCTGCCGTGAATTTGAGCAAGCGTGCCGACCCCAGCGCTTGCCCAGGAAGTCTGGATTGCAATTCTTCAGTCGCCAGCTCCTCTGTGGTGAATGAGCTGCTGAAAACGTAACCGTTGCCAACGCGATGGCGCAGGGGGATGGTCCACTGCCAACCCGCGCCCAGTGCGGTCGAGCGTGTATAGGGCGAAGGGGCATCAACGAGTGAGCAGGGCATGGCCACCGCTGTGTCACAAGGTAACCATTGGTTCCACGACTCATAGCCGACTTTCAACGTGTCGCCCAACAGCAATGACCTGAAACCTGAGCAGTCAATATAGAAATCGCCTGAAATCCTTTCACTGTTGTCGAGTTCTATGCTGGTCACATGCCCGGTTTCGGGATGTTGGTGGACTTGCGTGATTTTCCCTTCTATACGGTGCACGCCGCGTGCGACTGAAAGCTTTCTCAAATGCTGTGCATAAAGCGCCGCATCAAAATGGAAGGCATAGTTGAAAGTCGAAGTCAGTAGCTGTGGGTTGAGCGTCGGCAAGCTGAAGCGGTCGTGCTTGGCGGCGTGCCAGGCGAGTGAGTAATCATCAAGCTTCCCAATACCCGGTTGGTGCCGGTGCTTGAGCCAGTGCTGGTGAACCGGCAGGGCGTCGAAAGGCATGCCCAAAAAACCAAAGGGGTGAAAATACCGTTGGCCTTCTCGGCCCCAATTGACAAACTCGATACCCAGCTTGAAGGTGCCTTGTGTGTCACGCAAAAAATCTTGTTCGTTGACCCCCATCGTCTGATTGAGTAAGCGAATCGAGGGGATGGTGGCCTCACCCACGCCCACTGTGCCGATGAGTTCGGATTCCACGAGTGTGATGCGGCAGTTTGATCCCAAGACATTTGAAAGTGCGGCCGCGGTCATCCACCCTGCTGAGCCGCCACCGACGATCACAATGTGACGAATGGTATTCGCTCCGTGGGTGCCCGGGTGCGTTGCCGATTGCATGGCTTTGATGCGAGACAGTGCGGTCATGATGGTCCTGGCAAAATGTGCTTAAAAACCGCTTTCCTTGATCCAGATGGCTGCAGCGAGTCGCCAATAACGGCCCAACCAACTTTCTGACTTGGCTTGAATGAGGATTTGGCCTGCTTGTTGCTGTGCAGGTCCCAGTTGGGTTGATGATGAAATCAGCTCTACTTGGTACCAAGCGCCCTCTGGGTGCAGTTGTTTTTGAGCGTCCTTGCGGGTTGGCACTGGACCACCGAACTCTGAGGCCAATTCAGGCCACATCAATTGCTGGACAGCGGTTTGGTCGATCCGCGTCAATTTCAAATTAATTCGGGGGCTTGCGGGAAGATCGGAAATCCAAGTCGCACTGGCACCTTCTTGAATTCGGTGCAAATTTGCAGAAGGGACGAGCGCCATCACGCGAAGTCCTTGTTCTGATCGCAAGGTCATCAAGGGCGCATTATCTGAAACCCATTGCCCTGGCTGCAGGGTTTCCATTTGACTGACGACGCCTTGAATAGGCGCTTTCACGGTGAGGCGCTCTTCGCGTTGTCGCAAGCTTTGCAAGCGAGTCTGTAATGCCATGCGCTGTTGTGTCAAAACCAAGGCGTCTTTCAGATCCTGCGTTGAGCCGGCTTGGCGCTGTATTTTTTCTTCGACCAAACGGAGTTCTCGGTCTGTTTGTGAAATGGCATGGGCCAACTCAGGTTGTATCAACCGGACCAGCGGGGTTTGTGCAGCCACCTGGCTGCGTGGTTTGACCAGGATATCTGAAATTTGCCCACGCTCATGGGCATAAATGGCTTGGAATTCTCCAGCCAACAAAACGCCTGGAACGCTGACGGTGCCATGCCATGGCGTCACCATGGCCAGCAGCAACAACATCAAAGCCAACATACTCAACAAGCTGTGGCGATTGAGCTGGATGGCGTGGCGTCTTTGCCACCATTGAAGCAATTCGTTTTTCATGGGTAACAAGATGAACCAGCCGATTTCAACTGCAAACAACAATATTCCGAGCAGTTTGAATGCGAAGTGGTACACCACCAGTGCGATTCCCATGAACAGTGTCAGGCGATAGATCCAGGTGGCATAGGCATAAGCGATGAACAAACGCGCTCTTATGGGGGCAAGGGTCTCGGGTGCTGTCTCACCCAGTCGGAACAGCATTTCGCGCAAGTGCCAACGCGCCAGAGCAAAAGATCTTGGCTGCAAATTGTCAGCACGCAAAAAATCCGAAGCCGCAAAATACCCGTCGAAACGCATGAAGGGACTGATGTTTACCAGCAGCGAAGTGATCCAGCTGGTTGTGGCAACAAAGAATGCCACGCTTCGCCATGGTCCATCGTCCAGGAAGCTCCAGGCAAAGGTGGCCAGCATGGCCAGATGAAGTTCAGTCACTACACCGGCCAGCACAATGCGCAGACGATCCCGGTGGGATTGCAGTCGCCAGGCATCGGTGGTATCTGTGTATAGCACAGGAAAGAGCAACAAAAAAGCGACGCCAATGGAGCCAACTTTGCAGCCGTATTTTTTGGCTGTGTAGGCATGACCCAATTCGTGTGCAGACTTCACGAAGGCAAGTGTCAACCCATACAAAGCCAAGCCCTGCCAGGACATGAAGTGCAAAAAGGTGGAGATAAAAACCTCCCATTGCCTTGTGACCATCAAAAGACCGATCAAGCCCATGCATCGAATGGCCCAAACCAAGGATGGACGAATACAGCGAGACACAAAAGGCCAGGTGGTGTCCAAAAAGGCATCAGGTCGCCACAGCGGAATGCGAATGAAAAGGTAATGGTGCAACAACCATTTGAACCAGTGCTGTCTTGATTTTTGGTGCTGTTCCAGCAGTCGCTGGACAGATGCCGGGTCTTTGGCGAGCGTGAGCTGATTGACCTGCATGAACTGCAACAAGCCCTTGAGGTCTTCCTCGTCGACGGCTATCCCTTCGGCCTGACATTTTTTCAAAAAATTCGCGGATGTCATGCCGGATTGCCATTGGCTAATGGCTCTGAAGGCGTCTAGACCCAGCTTGAAATAACGGTTTCGTACAACGTCGTGGATCAACCAGGTGGGTGAGCCGTCTTCTGCGGCGCTGCCCGGCAGCAAAGCCAAGTCAGGGCGAAGTTCTGGCAAAGGAAGCTCGGCTACTTCTTGCATCACCAGCCCATCCATTGGCGAGCTGCCGTGATGGGGCGGCGCAGAAGGTAATAAAACAAGGTGGTGTCTTCGCCATAAATGCGTGCGGTACCGCGCAAACCAATTCGCGGTGCCGCTACCCCTGGGTTCAGAGTTGCCCTGACCTTATAAGCTGGCCACTCGCCTGACAGCGTTGGCTCGTACACCACGTATTGAACTGTTCCAGGCAAGCTTTGCAATGGGTTGGTGTCCAAAAACAAGCGTAGCTCGTTACCAGGCTCCAATACGATGGCGTCTTTCACAGGCACCATGACAGTCACTTCCACTTTGGTGGGGTCGGCAATGCTCATGATCCTTTCGCCTACACGCACCGGTCGACCTTTCCAGGCTTGCGGGTCATCGACCACGGCTACACCAGAGCGGTCTGAGTTCAATGTGGCCTTTTGTCGCCGCGATTGTGCGAGTTGGTATTCCCGTTGCTTGAGGTCGACCTGCGCTTGAAGTTGGGCCAAGTCTGCTTTGCGTGCTGGATCAACGAAAGAAGCTTGCTGCGCTCTGCGCAGTTCAGCCTGCGTGACGTCCAAAGCGCGTGCAGCGATATCCTGCATGCCTTTCAGGTCAGTTGATTCCAGTTCCGCCAGTACAGCACCAACATCCACCAGCTGGTTTGGCAAAACCTGAATGCCGGTCACAACCCCATCGATAGGTGCAGAGACAACAAAAGGGTCGCGTGGCGTTATTTCTGCAGGCGACAAAACACTCAGCCTCACAGGAAGGAAAGAGACGCCGAGCAGCAGCAAAGCACTCAAAGCGACAGCTTTGCGCGTTTTGGCTTGTCGCCAGTGCCAGCGCGGACTTGGTTTGAAACGCTGCAGGGCGAAAGCATAAATACAGGCCAAGTGTGACAACAGTGCTTTTTCTTGAGCACTCCAGGGTAACGCCTTGCTCAGGAGCAGCACCCCTTCCCGATGTCCATCACGGACATACAGCGGAATCCACAGCAAATACGCTGAAGCGAAGTCTGGCCATTCCCGGCGCAAAGCCGGTGTCAGGTGCTCTGGGCTGATGTCCATTACTGCGCGACCTGGCACGCTCGATGACACATGCTCGGCCAAACGCTCTACCCACGCTGAAAAAGGAGTCGTTCGATCCACATCACTGATGCTGGAGAGCGCTTGCACGTGCAGAGGTGCATCCTCATGACCGAGCAGCAGGATGGCTTGGATATAGGGGGCCAATTTACGAGTTTCGTTGGCAATGATGAAACGCGTTTCGGCCAGACTATCGGCCGACAAAACCACCTGTTCCAGTCGGAGGAGGGCTGCAAACAGATCGAGTCCATTGACCTGAGGGGAATCACGCATGCGGCAGGCTCAACGGAAGGATGCTGTGCCAGTCATGCCAGGCAACAACTTAGGGTCGCGTGCGATGCGACCACGCAGATTGATTGTCTGGCTCACGGCATCGACTTGACTGCCAATGGCGACGACCGATGCCGTGTGCCTCGTTCCGGTTTCATCGATACGCACTTCAAAATTCTGTCCGACTTTGAGTGTTCGCACCCATTGGCCAGGCACCACAGCCATGACTTCCATGGCCTCGGTTGAAACGATGGATAAAACCTCTTGATGCAGTTTGGCCACTTCCAGTTCTTGCGCCTTGCGCAGCATGACGCGTCCAGCCCAAGGCGCTTTGATCACACAACGTTCGGTATTGATCTGGGCCATGCGCATTTCAGCTTTGGCTCTTTGAACAGACACTTCAGAAAGTTGAACTTCAAGTGCGCCGATGGAGCGCGTTTTTTCAAGTTCCCGGTCATTGACCAGTTTGGCATCCGCAGCCTTGAGCTCCGCTGCGATCTTGTCACGCTGGGCTTCAAAGATTTCACAGTCAAAACCAATCAAGGTGTCGCCCTTTTTGAAGCTGTCGCCCTCGCGGAAGGGTAAATGCGTGATGCGGGCAGCGATCTCGGCCGATAAGGTGGCTTGCATGAGTGACTGAACGACCACACGACTGGAGTGGGTCTGTGCGTTTGCGTTGAAACCAATCAGAGCCAGACCTAAGGTCAAAAGTGCTTGAGTCGTTCGCATCATGGTTGAGTCCCATTCACGGTAATCTGCAAACGTGCAACGGCAATACCCCCCATTTCATCAGCCACTTTGATCGGTACAAACAGGCTGCGAAATTCCCCTTTTTTCAAGTTCTTGTAAGCTGGGTGGGTGGGTTCAAAGCGCCAGCGACCGTCGGTTTGCAGCGTGAAGCCATCAGGGCTTTGATCACCTAACACCTCAAACACGAGCTTGGCATCTTGATCAACGTCGCTTGCTCGGATGTTGCCTTCCCGTGCACTGGCGTTGTTGTCCAGCTTCACCTCTTCAGGTGTTTCGACCACTGGGGGATTGTTGACACCCGTCACTTCGATCAGCAAGGTCAGTGTCCCTGTTTCCCCATGCGGATCGGTGGCGGTGAACCGCATCGTGCTTTGGCGTTTGTCTCCGGCCTTGGTGTTTTTCCAATGAGGGTTTGAGGGATCAAACTGCCACTGACCGTTGGGTTGAAAGCTGAAGCCAGGCACTGCCTTTTGCCAGTTTGACAAAGAAAACGTCAGAACATCGCCATCGGGATCAACCGCATCCAGCCTGCCCTGGAGAGGCTTTGCCCCTTCCATGACGGAAATGGTTTTTTGAACGCCTGCTTGTGGTGCATCGTTGACGTTATCGAGTTGCAGCACGAATTTGTCGGAAATCTTGGCACCGGCTGTGTCCATGGCAGCGACCTCCAAGGCGTAACTGGCTTGTCCTGCAGGCGGGTTGCCACTGAATGTTTGAGTTCTAGGGTCAAACTTCAGCCACTTGGGCAGCACATCTCCGTTGGCTTGTTTGGCTTCGTATTTCACCTGACCTGCCAGACTGAAGGTATCAGGGGCCAGTTTCAGGTTTTTTTCACCGGGACCTGTCCATGGTGAAACTTGTGTAGACAAAGGGTTGAGAACAATGCCGACTTGACCCTTGTCCCATTCGTTTAATTTTTCCTGCATGGCTTTGGACAGGGACGCCTCGGTCACTTGTCCTTGTTGAGGTGGCAGAGGGTCCAGGCCTGCACTCACGAAAATGCGGCCATAACTGTTTTGCAACTCGGCGTAGGCGACATCCTTGCGCAAATCAGCCAAGAGTTCCGCCATTTCCTCTCGAATCAGATCCAGCTCACCGCTGCGTTCAGCAGTTCGCATCTGGCTGACTTGTGTGCGAATCTTGCGAACGACCTGAAGGTACTCGTGAGAGGTTTCATATTGGTCTTTGGCATTCTCCAGGGCCACCTTCGACAAGTGAACCTGTCCTAAAACAGCCGCTGTCAGCGCCAGTCGGCGCTCTTGTGCCAATCGTTTTTGAGCATTCGAGAGATCGTTCACCGATGGTGCTTTGAGGACATTGAAAAGATTCAAACCGAGCGTCGCGCCGTGGCTTGTCCAATTGTTGTAAAGCAGGTAATCGTTGGTATCTTTATAAGTGCCGGTGTTCAAGTTCAGACCTGGCAAAAGGCTCAGCAAAGCAGCGCGCCCCTCACTTTCGGTGATGCGCTTTTGGTAGCGCAACTCCATCAACTCCGGGCGCAAAGCCAGCGCAGAGCGTTCAAGTGTGGCCATATCTGCCTTGAGCTCTGGGACTTTGTAATCTGAATCTTGGAGCTCTTGCAATTCAAAAACAGTCGATGGCGGTAGCCCCATGAGCGTTGCCAAAGAAGTGCGGGCATCCAGTAAATCTTTGTACAAGGACTCCAGAGAGCGGCGCACATCCAGCAAATCGCGCTGGTAAGACAGCGCCTCCATCGGGTTTTTCAGCCGCAACGATTCCACGCGCCGGGAGTCTACCAGGGCCTGTTGCACCCGTTGACGCAGAGTAGCCGTTTGTTTCAGCAGTTTTTGTGCAGAGATGGCCCGCCAGTATGAACTTCTCACGTCCTGGATCAGGTTGTGAACTGCTTTGCGCTCTCGTTCCTTGGCAATCAGAAGGCGATCGGCCGTCTGGGTTGCCCGCATGTATGAAAGACCGAAGTCCAGAATATTCCAACTCAGCATCAGGTTGGCGGTTTGACTTTGTTTATCAGCCGATACCGAATAGGTTGGAGGATTGCTGCGGTTAATTTGACCATTGTCGAATACACCGCTGCTGGAGGCGGCCAGGCGATCACGTTGGGTGTATCCCGCGTTGGCGGCGAGTTGGGGCAGCATGTCAAACCTTGACACAGACAATTGGTTAGCGGCCATGGCCGATTCCATCATTTGAACCCGACGCTCCCTGTTGTGCAGCAAAGCGCGAGCCATGGCTTCTGGCAGTGTGATGGTTTTGACAGGGGCTTGCGTTGCTTCTTTCAAGGTTTTTTGGTCAGCTTGGCCTTGGCTTAAGCCTTCGCTGACATGCAAGGGATTAGGTGTGATGGCACAACCGGCAAGCAACAAAGCGCTGGCCAGTGTGCTGAGTTTGATTGGGCGAAAAGAATGGCCTCGGAAAGAAGACATGTGCTTGTGTGTCATGTTTGATTTCGTGAATTTATTCGGAAAAAGCGGAAAGAAGTTGTTCGCCATATCCATCCCATTGACGGTGATGGCTGGCAACCTGACTCATAAAAACGGGTCGGTTATCGATCTGCGGCAGTGATTCAGCGCCTGAGACTTTCGGAGTCGACTGCCCACTCAAGTCAATCTTGATCTCGAGTGTTCTGATGTTGCCACTGCTGTCTTGTGCAATGAACTGCAATTCGATCAATTGTCCAGCGCGACGGCTTTCAACGGTGACTTTTCCAGTGGCGGCATCGACTTTGATCCAGTCGGGCAAGGGACTGCCATTGGGCAAGGTCGCACGGTACTGCGAAACTTCGCTGCGTCTGAAGTCTGCGATTTCGATTTGCAGGCGGTTTTCTTGTTGAGCCACTTGCACCAGCATGATGCCAGTGGGCGAGTCGCTGGCCTGTGCCAATTCCTGCCGTAGACTGATTTGGCCATTGGCATTGACTGACACGTCTATTCGCTCGGAGGAGCGTGCCTTCGACTCGGCGTTTGTCGCATCGGCCGTTTTCGATGCATTGCTCAGTTGCAGCTGTCCATTGGCAGCCACACTGGCTTCTGTACGCTCTTGAGCTTGTGGCGAGCTCTCGGAATTGGCTTTTGTGGTGGCTTCTGCACTGCTGACAGCCGAGCTGTTGGATGCACCCTCGGTCGACCCCGTGCTAGTGCTTGATGAAGAGCCAGGACCTGTTGATGTTCCGGTGCCAGGGCCGGTGACAGTGCCTGTGCCTGTGCCTGTGCCTGTTGGGCTTACATCACCGGTATTGCCGAAAGCCGCACCGGTTGTGGATGAACCCATGTTGGGCAGCGGGATATTGCCGTTAAATCCGGAAATGCCCCCGCTGAGCACGTCAAAGTTGCTGGCGCCACTGGAGTTGTTGGTCGGCCCGGTTGTGGTGCTGTTGCCATTGCCTGTACCGTCACCCACATCCGTGCGTGTGCCGTTGCCTGAGCCTGCGCTTCCCGAGCTGTCGGTCTGGGCAGGTGCGTTGATGCGCACATCCCATGTGGCTTCTGCCCAAGCACCTTGGGCATCGGTCGCGCGAATCACAATGAGGTATTGACCTGGGCGGGTACCGGCCCCTGAGATGAGACCGGTTTGGGCATCGATGGTCACGCCTGGCGGTAACTGCGCCGAGTAGGTGAAAGCGCCAGCGTCCAGATCAATGTCGCTGAACAACCCTGCAGTGGCCATCTCGAATTGTTCGCCCTGCAGATAGTCCTCTGCGATCAATTCACCGACCACAGTCGGCGCATCGTTGCTGCCCCGAACGGTGACCGTGATGGTGTCCCTGACTTGCGCGCCTCGGTCGTCTGTGACCCTGACCGTGTACTGCTGTTGGACACTCTCTCCTTCTCGCAGGTTTTGGGTGGCCTGTAGTGAGTTGTCCAGGGTGTAGGTCCACTCTCCGGTACTGCGGTTGAGCGCGATACTTCCAAAGCGGTTGCTTAGCGTACCTTCCAACTCAAATACCTTGGCTGCATCCTGATCGACATCACGGACCGTGATGCGGTTTGACACAGTTGGAAGACCCTCATTGACTGCGCCATCATCGTTGTGCCCTCGCTCGATCACAGCGCCCGTGGCTTGCGCAGTGCCCGAACTGATGACGGGTGCATCGTTCGTCCCGTTGATGGTGATGGTCAGGGTCTGGTCCACATAGGCCCCGAAGTTGTCTGTTGCACGAGCCACATAGGATTGGGTGACGACTTCGCCTTCCTTGAGCGTCTGCGTGGCAGCCAAACTGTTGTCGAGGGTATAGGTCCAGACGCCCGTGCTGGCATTGAGAGCCAGACTGCCGTAGGTGCTGCTGGGCGAACCTTGCAGGCTCCAGGTGCGGCTGGCATTCGCATCCGCATCACTGACCACAAGCGTACCGCTGGCAGCAGCCAGACCGGCTGTTGCGGTGCCATCGTCCAGATGGCCTGCTTCGATCACGTTGCCCCGCGTAGCATTGCTGGTGTTGGTGATCACCGGCACATCGTTGGCGCCGTTGAGGGTGATGGTCAGCGTCTGGCTGGCACTGGCAGCCGACGCATCGGTCACGGACAGGCTGAAGCTCTCGGTGGCGGTGCCAGTCAGGGCATTGATCGCGGCATCGTTAGGCACGTACAGGTAGCTGCCGTTGCTGCTGTTGAGGAACAGTTGGCCGAAATTGCCCGCATTGAGCTGGTCGTAGCCCGAGCGGCTGCTGTCAGCCACGCCACTTGTCACACCAAACGTGGCGCTTTCGCCTGCGTCACGGTCACTAGCTTGCAGGGCCCCGGCGACAGTTGCAAAGCTGTCGGTGATCAATGTGTCAGTGTAGGTTGCCGCGGTTAGATTCGCGCTGAGTAAGGGGGTGTCGTTGGCGGCAGAGATGTTGATCAGCAAGGACTGGGTGCTGGTATCGGTGCCATCGCTTGCACTCAGGCTGAAGACTTCGCTGGCGCTGGCTTTGAGTGATTCCAGCGCAGCATCGTCGGGCACGTACACATAGGCACCGCTGGTGCTGTTGAGGTACAGCGTGCCGTAGCGACCTGCCAGGCTGGCGTCGTAAGTGCCGGTCCCGATGGTGTGGCTGCCTGCTGTCTGACCCGCCAGGGTGTAGGTCAGGCTGGCGTCGTGGTCGGCGTCGCTGGCGCTCAGCGTGCCTGTGACCGCACTGAAGCTGTTGTCTGCGCTGGTGTCGCTGAGCGCCACGGCGGTCGGCGCGCTCAGCACGGGCCCGTCATTGGTGCCGACGATGGTGACTGTGACGGTGGTGTTCTCGCTCAGTGGCGTTGTGCCGTTGTCGGTGGCCGTGATGCTGTAGGTGAGGACCAGAGTCTCACCAGCGGCCAGGTAGTTAAAGTGCTGCGCACCACTGTTAAAAGCCCAAGTCACGCTCGCGGTGGTTGCACTCGCATCGCTGAGCAGGCTGCTCGGGGTGAGCGTGAGCATGGCCAGCAAATCTGCATTGGCCGGGTGGCTAGCTGTGGAGGTTCCGCTCACGGTGAGGGTCTTGCCCATACTCACCGAATCGGTGAGGTCGCTGTCGGTGACAGTCAGCGTGCCACTGGTCGTGAGCGTGGCATTGGCTTCACTCAAGTTCACACGGTCGTTGCCATCGCTGATCACTGGTGGATCACCGGCACCCACGATCCAGGCTGTGAAACCTGTCGTGGTGCTGGCGTTGCCATCGCTGACCTCCAGAACAAAGTCATCCTGTGCCAGACTGCCCTCGGCCTTGCCTTCGATGGCCGCGTCATTGGGCACAAAGGCGTAGGCACCAGTGCTGGCATTGAGGTAGAACGTGCCGAAGGCACCGGCCTTGCTCAGGGTGTAGCCTGCAAGTGTGGTGTCGGCACTGCCGCCCTGGATGCTGTAGCTCAGCACGGCACCGGTATCGCGGTCAGTGCCTGCCAGGGTGCCTGTGATGGCGGTAAAGCTGTCATCGCCAGCGTTGTCCACAAAGGAGGTGCTGGCCAGGCTGGCACTCACTTGTGGGGTGTCGTTGGCGGCGACGATGTTGATCGCCAGCACCTGGTTGGCGCTGGCGGTGCTGCCGTCTGTGACGGTGAGCGTGAAGCTCTCGCTGGCGTTGGCCGTCAGGGCGTCGATGGCGGTGTTGTTGGGCACGTACTCGTAAGCACCGCTCAAGCTGTTGAGATAAAGCGTGCCGTAGGTGCCGGTGAGCTTGCGGTCAAAGCCCGTGCGGCTGGTGTCGGCCGAATCGGCGGTGATGCCCTGGACAGCGCTGTAAGTGGCGTCATCGGCGGCGTCGCGGTCGCTGCTGAGCAGCTTGCCGCTCACCACGGCCAGGTCCTCTGCATCTGCTGTGTCCGTCAGCGTCACGGCCTGAACTGCCTCCAGTTCTGGTGCATCGTTGGTACCAGTCAACACCAAGGTCAGTGGTGCCGTGGTCTGCATCCCCGAAGCATCGGTCACCACCACGTCATAGCTGAAGGTGATGGATTCGCCTGTCCCAAGGAAATCCAGATCGGCAGCGCCATGGCTGTAGCTCCAGCTGACCAATGCGGTCGGTGATGCATTGTTTGCCGCCAGGGTCAATCCATTGATCAGTGATTGCGACAAGGCCGTTGGCAGAACGCCGCCGCTCCAGACGGGAGAGGCTGCAGCTGTGAACGTTACATCGATGTTGTCGCTGGCATCCAGCTCAGTGAAATCGACCGTGCCCGTGGCCAGCAGGCTCTGCGCTGATGCGTCAGCGGCTTCCACAAAATCATTTGGTGCGTTCAGGCTGATGAACGGATGGTCGTTGGTGCCTGTGATCGTCACCACCACCGTTTGATCGTCTGTTCCCAACGCGCCGTCGCTGGCGCGCACAGTGTAGGTCAGCACCAGCTGTTCACCCTGAGCCAGGTGATTGAAATATTCATTGCCCGAGTTGAATGACCAGGCGATGCTGCCCTGCGTGGCCGTATTGCTGATGACCGAACTGCCATCAACGGTCAGCATGCTCCGCAGCACGGCGTTGCTGGTTTGCAAACCGGCGGTGGTACCCGATGCCATCACCGAAACCACGGAAGGGCTCACCGTGTTGCTGCGGTCCACATCGTTGACTGTCAACGTACCGCTGTCCTGCAAGCTTGCGTTGGACTCGGTGAAGGTAGAGGCGTCATCGTTCTGGCTCAAGACACTGATCACCGGCGCATCGTTCGATCCGGTGATGGTGATCGTCACAGTTTCAGCGTCAGATGCGGGTGTGCCATGGTCGTCGGTGACCGTCACGGTGTACTGCAGGATCAGTCTCTCGCCCGTCGCCAGGTAGTTGAACGCCTGTCCAGCAGAGTCGAAAGACCAGGCCAGTGAGTTTGTGGCCTGAGCACTGGTCAGTGCGGGGGTGGGGCTCACGCTGAACATGGCCAACAAACTGGCATCGATCGGTGCATCCGGGTCGCTGCGGTTGCTGTTGCCACTGACCACCAGACCCAGCGTGGTGGTGACCACGTCGCTGGTATCTGCATCGGACACCGTCAGGTTGCCGCTCACGTTCAGACCGCTGTCACTTTCGGTCAGTTCCTCGTAGTCGGGACCGTTGCTGATGACCGGTGCATCGTTGGTGCCCGTGATGGTGATGGTGACGGTCTCTGTGCCTGACAGAGGGGTTCCATCGTCGTCGCTGGCGGTCACGGTGTAGGTGAGCACCAGGGTTTCGCCTGCCGCCAGGTAATCGAAGGCTTCGTTGCCCGAGTCGAACTGCCAGTGCAGGGTGGCCGTGGTGCTGCTGCTGTCAATCAGCGCCAGGGGGCTGCTTGTCCAGTTGGTGTTGTCAGCGGACAGACGCAGCATCGCGAGCAACTGGGCATCGGTGGGCGCAGCCGCATCGCTGCGGCTGCTCGTGCCACCCACGCTCAGGGTACGGCTGACCGTCACCGTGTTGGCTGTGTCCAGGTCGGTGACCGTCAGGCTGCCGGTGCTGCTCAGGCCGATATCCGATTCGGTCAGCGAAGCCGTGTCCGGTCCGGAGGTGATGACCGGCGCGTCGTTGGTCCCCGTGACCGTGATGGTCACCGTCTGTTCATCAGTGGCAGTCGAAGGGGAGGGGGCGTCGTCGGTGACCTCGATTGTGTAAGTGAAAACCAGCGTTTCACCAGCAGCCAGGTCGTTGAAGGCTTCATTACTCGAGTTGAAGGTCCAGGTCAGTGCACCATCAGAAATCGTTCGACCCGTGCCGCTGAGCACGTTGCTGGTATTGAGTGTGAGCCATCCCAGGCGCGGGTCTCCAGCGAGACTGGTGGGGCCATCGTTGTTGCGCTTGACAGTGCCGCTGACCACTTGGGCCGTCACGGAATCTGCCAGGTTGGTGTCGGTGACGGTGAGCGTGTCACTGATCGTCAATCCACTATTGGTTTCGTCTGGGGTGGCTGTAGCGCTGTCTGATCCGACAACACTGACCACCGGGGCATTGTTCTTGCCAGTCAGGGTCACCGCGATGTTTTCTGTGTCGCTGCCGCCCTGACCATCGCTCAAGGTGACTGTGAAAACCGCAGTCACAGTTTCACCCGACCCCAGAAAATCAATGTCGGACTGGTTGAGCATGTACTGCCAGTCGACGGTCCCAGAGGCCGTATTGGTGCTCAGAGATGGCTCTCTGATCGTCGCCACGCCTTGAACAGATTGGCTGGCTGAATCGGTGGCCGTCAGGATCAAGGTTTCGGCGGCGTCCTGAACAGCGTCTGTGGTCACCAGCACGCGCACCAGCAGTGGTCCGCTGGCCGGCGCTGTGAAGTTGCTGCCTTCGGTGTAGCTGATCCAGTTGACCCCGTTGTCCACAGAAGTTTGCAAACCGCTGTAGTCCGCGCCAGAGCCGGTGCCACTGAGTGCCATGCTCAAAGTGCTGTTGGCGGTGGCCTGCACCTTCCAGACGGCGTAGCTGCCTTCGATGACCTCAAAAGAAGTGACCGACAGGGCGCTGGCAGCGCTGTCCACCAGGGTGGCTACGCCAGTCACCGCATTGCCCGCCAAAGGCTTGACGGTGAGTTCCAGGGTCTCGGCACTTTCTGTGACGGCATCGCTGGTCACAGCCACTTTGGCCAAGACCACGCCACTGCTGGACACGTTCACGCCCGAGCCATAGGCGACCCAGTTGACCCCGTTGTCGGTGGAAACCATCAAGGCGCCGTGGTCGGTCGTTGCTGTGGCGCTGCCCCCTAAGGTCAACTGCAAGGTCGACGAGGGTGTGGCGTTGATCGTCCAGATGGCATTCGATCCCTCAGCCGCCTGGAAAGAGTCCACGGTCACATTGCTGACGCCTGGCGCGATGCTCAGGCCGCTGGCAATGATGGCTTTTTGGGCATCTGACAAGGTCAGGGCTGTGTTGGTCCGATTGATCCCCGAAATGCTGTTCACAGCCACTGTGGCGGTGGGACGATCAGAAACGTCCAGATCGGCGAAACTGATCGAGCCGCTGTCAAACAATTGGGCAGGGAAGCCTGAGGCAATGCTGCCAGTGATGTCTGCAGAAGCGGCAGTGATGACCGGCGCATCGTTGCTGCCCGTGATGGTCACACGCACGGTCTGGGTGTCTTGGCCAATGGTGTTGTCTTCTACCCGGATGGTGTAATCCAGCACCAGGGTTTCGCCAGCAGCCAAGCTGTTGAAGGCTTGCCCGCTGCCTGAGTTGAAGGTCCAGGTGAGTGCGTGCGTGCCACGGATGCTGGTGGCAGGCGTCGTCGCTGCGACGGTCATCATGGCCAGCAAATCGGCATCTGACGGAATGGCGCCGCTGACCGTGCTGCTGCTTGAATCCACAGCGACGGCGTCCACGGTAGCGGTCAGGGTGTCGCTGGTTTCGAGGTCACTGACCGTGAGCGTGCCGCTGCGTGTTTGCGATACAGCATTCGTTTCGCCGATGCTGGTCGCAGCGGAGTCAGCGGGTGATGTCGCATTGATGCTGATCACTGGCGCATCGTTGGTGCCATAAATCGTGACGACCACGTTTTGAGTGGTGTAGAGCGAACCGCTGTCAGTTGCCCGAATGGCGTAGGTCAAGGTCAGCGTGTCGCCATTGAGCAGGTAGTCAAAGGTTTCGCCCGACGAGTTGAATGTCCACGTGATGTTTTCAGCTGAGCTGGTCACAGAGGTGGGTGACACGGTCAACCAGCCCAGCTGGGTGCTGGTCATGGCGGTCGAACTCAGGCTGTTGAGTTGTGCTGAGCCACTGTGCCTGCTGATCGTCAGGGTCTGCCCAGCATCCACTTCACCGGCCACCAAGCGGCCCGTACCCGTCAGTGCGCTGTCGGACTCGTAGAACGTGCCGGGTGGCAAAATGCTGCGGCTGGACACAGCCACCAGCGTTGGGGTGTCGTTGACACCGTTGACGTTCACAGTCAGTGTCTGGCTGCTCGATGCCCCCTGCCTGTCGATCACCAACAAGCTGAAGGTTTCGCTCGTCGCGGATGTGGCCGATTCCATGGCCGCATCTCTGGGCACGTAGCGGTAGGCACCCGTACTGCTGTTGATGTAGAGCGTACCGAAATTGCCAACTTTGCTGTGCGTGGAGGTGAAGGGCGTTGTGGTGTCGTTGATCGTGGTTTCTGAAGACTGGCCAAAAATCGCGTACGTCCTTGAGTCGGCGTCATCAGCATCGCTTGCACTCAAAGTGCCGTTGCTTGTTGCAAAGGTGTCGTTGGACGAGGTGTCGTTGTAGTTGATGGCCGTAGGGGCAGTCAAATCCGGGGTGTCGTTGGTCCCCGTGATCGTCACTGTGACTTGTTGTGTCGTGCCATCGGTGGCCGTGTAGGTGATCGTATCCGTCACCACATCACCAGCATCCAGGCTCTGAACGGCACTCTGATTGAGCGTGTAGGTCCATGTGCCGCTGCTGAGTGCAAAGCTGCCGTAGCCATTGCTGCCTGCAGTGCTGGCCACGTTTGCAAAGCTTGGTGTGTCAGCGCTGTCGCGGTCTGTGATGCTGATGGTGCCGCTTGCAGTCTGGGAGTCACCCGCATTGCCTTCTGTCACAGAGCCGGTGAACACGCCCTGGACGACGGGTGTGTCTTCGGCTGCGTCCAAAGTGACTGCGAAGGTTTGCGTGTCGGTGCCGCCATTGCCATCACTCACTGTCAGGGTGAATGACTCGCTGGTGTCTGTGTCCAGCCCTTCAATGGCCAAGTCTTTGGGCACAAAGAGGTAACTTCCGTTACCGCTGTTCAGGAAGAGTATGCCGTAAACCCCGGTCTTGCTGATGTTGTAACCCGCTTTCGACACAGGCGTTATGTCTGCACCATCGATGCCGAATGTCGCGCCATCCCGGGTGTCGAGATCCACACTCGACAAAATTCCCGAAACATTGTTGAAGCTGTCGTCAGCTGCAGTGTCGTTGAAGGTGACGGCCGTTCGTGTTGCACTCAGAGTTGGTGCATCATTGGTGCCCGTGATGGTGAGGGTGACAGTCTCGCTGTCAGAGGCTGGATTGCCTGCATCGTCAAACGCTGAAACGGTGTAAGCCAAAACCAGTTGCTCACCCGTGGCCAAATAATTGAAATTATGGCTGCCACTGTCGAACTTCCAATGCAGTGTTGCCGTGGTGGCGGTGCTGCCGATGACCGAAAGTGGGTTGTTTGACCATACTGTGTTGACGTCGTTTGCGGTCGCGAGCTTGAGCATGGCCAGCAACTCTGAATCGCTGGGAGCGAGTGGATCACTTCGATTGCTTCCGCCGGAAATCGTCAGCTGTGAAACGTTGGCAACAACCACATCCGTGGTATCCAGGTCTGTTACAGTCAAGCTGCCAGTGCTGGTCAGACTGCTGTCGCTTTCGTTGATGGCGGCGGTGTCTGGCCCATTGGTGATCACAGGGGCATCGTTGGTGCCCGTGATGGTGATGGTTACAGTTTCTGAGTCAGACAAACCAGGTGTTGCAGAATCGTCTGTCGCGGTGACTGTGTATTGAAGAACCAGGGTTTCGCCATCCGCCAAATAATCGAAAGCCTCACTGACTGAAGCGAAAGACCAGCTCAGCGTATTGGTTGTTTGTGTGTTGTCGAGAACCGTGATAGGCGTGACGCTGAACATGCCAAGCAATGTTGCGCTGCTTGGCGCGCCAGTGGTGTTGGTTCCAGAAACACTGAGTGTGACGGATGCTGTCACAACGTTGGATTGATCTGAATCCGACACAGTCAAATTGCCACTTGCACTCAGGCCAGCATTGCTTTCATTCAAGTTGGCAATGTCGGGGCCACCAGTGATGGCTGGTGCTGAGCTGGCACCATTGATCGTGATGACGACGGTCTGATTGGCAGAGTCTGTGGCTGTGCTGTCAGTGGCTTTGATGCTGTAGGTCAGTACCAGTGATTCACCAGATGCCAAGTAGGCGAAGGTTTGGCTCCCAGAGTCGAAGGACCAGTTGATGGTTCCAGTGGTCTGTGCGTTGCTGATGACGTTGCTGCTGTTCAGAGTCAACATCGCCAACAAGGCATTGTTGTCCGACGTGAGGCCGGTGGTCGTGCCAGTTGCAGCGACGCTGACTTTACTGGCGCTCACGGTGTTCAGCAGGTCCGGATCGCTGACGCTCAGCGTACCGCTGGTGCTCAGGTTGGCGGTACCGCTTTCTACCAGGCTGGTTGCAGCACTGTCTCCAGTGCCCACACTGATCACCGGCGCATCGTTGGCTTTGGCCACGCTGACCGTGAAGGTCGCTGCTGAGCTGGGTGTGCGGCCATCGTCCGCCACCACCGAGAAGACGCGGTTGCTCGTTGAAGGATCTTCCGAGTCGTTGCAGTAGCGCAGGGCATCGAGCAAAGCTTCTGCTTCACTCAGACTCATGTTGCTTCCACCTGACTTGGCAAAGCTCAATGTGCTGGTGCCGCTACTGACGCTGGCAGTCACGGTGTAGGTCACACCGCTGAGCACCACCGATTGGACAGGGGCACCGTTTATGAGGTTGAGTGCGATGCTGCCACCTGAAGTGGCGCCATTGATCAGCAGTTTTTCAGCTGCGCCATCGGCAATGCCTGTGTTGGAAATGCTGATGATCAGTGCTTCCAGGCCTTGGCCTGTGTCCGCATCGGCCAAAGATGTGCCAGAGCTTGTAAACGCTACAGCGCTGCCATTTTCAGTAAAGGTGGCGCTGTGGTTGGCAGTTCTGCCAAATGCATCGAGCACCAGGGTGGGCGTTGCGTTTTCCTTGATGGCGATGGTGGTCAGGACGGTAGCGCTGTCCTGGTTGGTGGGGACAGTTGCTGAACCGTCGTTGACTTTCCAGCTGATGGTGCGCGAGTCGCCTGGCTCGGTGCTGCTGGTGCTGAAGGTCACCGCACGCAAAGCGTTTTGCCATTGGGCCAGAGTGGCCGTGCCGCCTGCCGACGTGAGTGTGAGCTGGCCATTGCTGAAGCTGGCTGCGATGTTGCCCATGGTGGCGCTGCCAGCGTTGACAAAGCTCAGGGTGTCGCTGCCGCTGATAAAGCCGCTGCTGATGCTGACCACCGCCGAGGCGAGTGTGGTGTTGTCCTGGTCACCCACGCTGATGCCCGGGGCTGCGACAACAGGTGTGCCGCCTTCTTCGTAATTGACCGAGTGGTCTGCGCTGCGCAGCACTACAGGGGCGTCGTTGACGTTGGTGACGCTGAGCGTCACGATGGCCTCGGCCACCTTGCCCGCCGCATCTTTCACCTGAATGGTGTGGCTGAAGCTGTTGGGTGTGGTTTCGTAGTCGTTGCTGGCTGCTGCAAGTCCAGCTACGGTCAGGCGGATATTGCCACTGCTGTCCACGGTGTATAAGCCATCGCTGCTGGTGGCGTGGTAGCTGCCATCGCTGTGCTTGAAGGCGTAGCCTGTCACAGCGATGTCGTCTCCGGCAGTGACGGTGCCCAGCACATCGCTCAGGGTTTTGCCTTCGGCGTAGCTGATGGCGTGCGCGCTGATGGTCGGCAGCGCTTCGTCCTGGTCGAGCAGGTTCAGGGTGACGGCAGTGTCGCTCGTGTTGTTGCCAGCGACATCGGTTGCGCGAATCGTGAGACTGAAACTGTTAGAACCTGTTTCAAAATCATTGCTGGCAGCGCCCACAGCAGCACCATTCACAGTGAGGCTGATGCGTCCGTTGGCATCTACCGAGAAGTAGCCGTTTTCACTGGTGGTGGAGTAGGTGTTGTCGCTGTGCTTGAAGGCAAACCCAGACAAGTTCCCCACATCGCTGGTATTGAGCGTTGCGATCACAGCGCCAGCAGTCTGGTTTTCCATGTAGCTGTGGCTTTGGGCGCTGAAAGTGGGTGCCGCGGCGTCGACCACGATGGCGATGTCTGCCGTCGCGCCGGTTCGCACCAGCTTGGCAACCAGCGTCTGTGAGCCGTTGCTCAGGGTGCTGGTGGTGATCTGCTTGGTGGAGCCAGCGTCGCTGGCGTTCACGGTGACACTGCCCAGAAGGTTGCCATCGGCGTCATAAATGCCCAGCGTGTCGCCAGTTTGCGCATCGCTTGGAACGCCGACATCGAAGGTGGGCGTCGTGTCGCTGGTGATGTTGTCCGTGCTCGATGTGCCTGTGTCGGACGCGCCCACCAGGTCAATGCTCGGACGCACGCTGTGCAACTTGACGGCGGTCGTTGCGGCCAGGGTGGTCAGGCCTTGGTTGTCGGCGGCTGTGGTGTCCACGAACACCGTGCGGTTGGTGTTGACGGTGCTGCTGAAGGTGACGGTGCGCAGTGCGGCCTGCATTTGGGCCGTGGTGCCGGCGTTGGACAGGGTCAGCGTTTGGTTGCTCGCATCCCAGACGCTGGTGACCGTGCCCAGGGTTGCAAAGTTCAGACGATCGCCCGATTGGCCGCCGCTGACTTTCAGCCTCATGGTTTCCACGGTGCCGTCCAGGTCCTGCAGTTGCACCTGCGGGAACAAGGTGGTGGCCACGTCGGTGCCCCAGTCGTATTCGGCGTGGGTGCTCAGGTCCTGCATCTGCGCCAGGTCGTTGGTCGCACTGATGTTGACAGTCGCAGTCGCCACGTTGCTGTCGAGCTCGCCATCGTTCACGCCAATGCTGAAAATGCGCGCCGTGGTGTTCGGTGTGTCGCTCAGGTGGGTGAAGGCCAGGCTGTCGAGCAGGGCTTCGTAAGCCGAAACTGACGCCTCCGGGCTGGTCTTGTTGAACACCACCCGGGCGTTCACGCCATCGCTGGCGACAGTAAAGGCAAAGACCTCACCGCTCACAGTGGCAGAGCCGCTGCCGCCAAGCATGAGGTCAATGGTTTTGTCACCGGCGACCAGACGGTCACCCGCAAACACCTTGCCAGACACCGAGAGGCTGGCCAGCGCGCTGTCGTCCACATCGGTCAGGCTGGTGGCGCTGTCCACTACGAGCTTGACCGCGTTGGTCGCCGACTCGGCGCCGTTGGCCTCTGTCCAGGTGCCCGATGTGTTCGCGCCCCCTGTTGCACCGTTGAGGTCCAGCGTGGGCGCGTCGTTCACAGGAGTCAGGTTGACAATGATCGTGGGCTCGATCAGCGACAAGCCTGCGCTGTCGTAACCCAGTGTGTTGGCAGTGCCGACGAACTTGAAGCTCAGGCTGGTGGCGCCGTCACCGTTGTCGTTGGCGGCAGGGGTGTACTTCAGGGTGTCGAACTGGGCTGCCGTCAGCTGCTGGTTTAAGACCAGCGTGGTGAGGGTGCTGCCGTTCATCCAGGTCCATGTGCCCTGGCTGTTGCCAAAGTGCGTAACCTTGACCGTGTCGCCGGTGGCCACGCCATAGTCGCTGGCTGTGAAGTTCAGTGCGGTGTCTTCAAAGCCGCTCACGGGGTAGACCGGCGGGCCGACCAGGGTCACGGTTTGGGTGGCCGATGTGCCGCCGTCCCCGTCGGTCAACACCAGGTTCAGGCTGCGAACAGCTGCCACCGCGTCGCTGCCCACATAGGTGTAGCGCAGGGCGTGGATCAGATCGTCCACATTGGCTGCCGTGGCGTTGGCATTGAGCGTGATCTGCAGCTGCGTGCTGCTGTTGGTGGACGCGCTGTAGATCCCGTTGAGGCTGCTGCTGACGGTGCCGATGGTGGTGCCGCCGAACAAAACATTGCTGCCCGACAGCGAGATGGAACCCGCATTGGCTATGGTCAGCTTGTTGTCCGAAGCGGCACCGCCCGTGAAACTGAGGGTCAGCGTGCCAGTGTCGAAGTTGGCCGAATCATTGTCAGTCACGGTGGCCGCGCTGAACGGGTCGATGATCGTGGCGACGTTGTTGGTGCTCCAGTAGGCCACATCACCGTTGAGGTTCTGGATGACCGGCGCATCCGGGACATCGGTCACGTTGACGGTGTAGGTGTAGCTGGCTGCGCTGTCGCTCTTGCCGTCACTCACCTTGAAGCCGAAGCTGGCGTAGCTGCTGCCGCTTTCGCCAGTGGTGGGGACGAACTTGAATTTGCCTGCTGTGATGTCGTCGTCCGTGATGCGCTGACCGAGCGTGACGCTGGTCCAAGTGCCAGCGTTGTTGTACATCAGCGTGCCCTTGGCGGGCAGGCTGGTCACCACGATGGACTGCAGCGTGTCGCTGCCATCCCCATCAGCGAAAGCAATTTTTTCAGTGTCGTACGGGCTGATCTGGTCGATGGCAAAAACGTGTTCGCCGTTTTCGCTGATGGTGACACTGCCATTGGCACCCGTCGGAATCTTGTTGTTCAGCACCGTTGGCGTGAATTGCCAATTGTCGCCGTTGAGGCCATTGAGGCCGCCAATGTCACCGTTGATGCCATTGGTCTGGGTCGAGGTCACCAAGACCATGCCCACTTGCGAGTCGATGGCATAAGTGGGCACGCCACCCTGGTTGCGTGCGAAGTTGACGAATGCCGTTGCACTGAACTTGAAGCTGATGAAGCCGTCGATCTTGCCGTTGCTGTCCAGGTCATTGGTGACAGCGTTGGTGCCTGTAGCTCGGATGTCGACCACCTGGCCCGCGGCCAGTACAGCGTTCCGTACATCAAAGGATGTGGTGCTGGGTGAGGTGTTCAGACCAGTGCCCGCATCGTAGAGTTTGACCACGGGCGTGCCGCCGTTGGCCGGTACTTCCACGCCGACAAAAAAGTCCAGTTTGTTGCCTGCCGGGTTGCCTGCGATGCCCAGCAGGTAAAACGCCCCTTTGGCGCCGTTGGACTCCATGCGCAGACGGAACGCGACTTCGTTCGTGGCCGGGTTGTATTGGGTGTAGAGCAGCGGGTTGTTGGCGTTGCCCACCAAGTCCAGGCCATCCGACTGCGCCTGGGTGTCGTTGTTGTAATCGTATTGATCGCCGGTCAGCACAGGCAGCCAGTCCAGATGGCTGGTGATGTCGATGGGCGTGTTGTCCTGGATGGTCAGCGTGTTCGAATCGCTGCCGTTCAGATTACCCGCCACGTCCGTCACAGCACCGGTGTTGAGCTTGACCGTGATGTCGCTCAGTGTTGTGGGCGTGACCAGCACCCGGTAGCGGTTGCCTTCAACGACGGGTGGATTGGCCGGATCGTAGTTCAGCGGTTGCGTGTCGGGATCGAATGCGGGGTCGGTCGAGATGCGTTGCAGGTTCGACAGCGTGGCGTTGGTGACCGTGAAGTCGTTGACCGTCAGGTCATTGACCGGTTCGCTGAAATCGATGGTCACGTAAAACACCGAGCCAGACGTGCCGTTGTGCCAGGTGGCGCTGGTGGACAGGGCTGCGCTGACGGTGGGCCCCGTGTTGTCGAGTGTGTAGATCTCGTTGTTGACCGTGGCCGCCAGTGTGGTGGTTGAAACATCCGCGCTTTGCGCAGCGTTTTTGATGGTCGGTGTGCTGGCCAGTTGCAAGCCCAGCGTGCCCGTGGCGTTGGCAAGACCTGCGCCAGAAACGGTCACGGTGTAGGTGGAGCCGTTGATGACCGAGACGCCCGTGATCTGTCCCTGTGCGGCCAGAGAGCCGGTCAAGGCAAAGTCGCTCGCATCCACGCCACGCACGTTTTCACTGAAGACGACTTTGAAAGAAAGCGTGTCGTCGTTGGTGACGTACTGGTTCGGTGTCCCAGCAATTTCTGCGGTGGAGTTCACGCGCAACACCGACAGCATCGTCGGTGCTGGGGGCTTGGGCATGACCTCGATGCTGAAGCTCGCACCGGTCACCTTGGCTGGCGTGGTGGGCTCGTTGTCTTGCAGGTTGAAAACGAAACTGTCGTCGGGTGGGTTATTGCCTGTTGCAGTGACTGTGTCGGTGTTACGGTACTTAAGCTTGCCGTTATCGATGTCGGCTTGCGTGAAGGTGGCGTTCATGATCAACGCGACTTCGCTGCCGTTGATCGTGCCATCGCCATCTGTGTCCAGCCACAGCTGGCCGTAGCGCGGCAGCGTGGTCACGGTGTAGGTGAGGGCGGCGCCGTCGTCATCCGGGTCCAGTTCTTTCAGGTGGTCCTTGGTGATGGTGGCTGTTTGCCCCTGGGCCACGCTGAATGTCTGCGCCTTTTGTGTGGCGTTCAGGTTCAGCTCGCCGCGGCCGTCCATGGCGTAAACGCCGCTGGGTGTCAACACGGTGGGTGCTTCGTTCACGCCACCGCTGTAGCTGATGGTGAAGTCGGCAGAGCCCGAGCCGCCTTGACCGTCGTCGGCATACAGGTACACGGTCTGGGTGCCGCTGCCCGAGGGGGCTTTGGCTGTGAAAGTGCGCGTGGCAGGGTCAAAACGGATCCAGCTGGGCAGGGCATTGCCATCAGCGTCGCCAGCGCGCAGGGTCGTGTTGTCGCCATCGCCGTCGGTGAAAGCACCTGCGGGAATGACCCAGGTGTATTCGGTGGTGCCCGAAATCGTCTTGTTCGGGATGTCCACCCCCGGGTTGGCTTCGACTGGCGCGTCGTTGGCGTTGGTGATGAACAGCTTGAAGGTGTTGGACACCGTATCGCCGTTGGCGGTGCCTGTAACGGTGATCAGGTGCGGGCCAACCCCGGCTGTGGCGGGCGGATTGCCGCTGAACACCCGGGTGGTGGCATCAAACTGCAACCAGTCGGAAATCCCGCCTGGAATGGTCGCGGTGTAGGTGAAGGCGTCGTTGTTCGGGTCTTTGAAGGTGTTGGCCGGTACGGTGTAGGTTTGAGTCCCGGAACCGTTGAAGGTCACATCGGGGATCGGGTTTTCCACCTGCGGCAGGGTGGGCGTCGCCGAGAAACTGAGAATGAATGTGTCGCTGACCGGTGTCGTGCGGCCATCGTTGGCCGTGACGACGACAGTCAAAGAACTGCCATTGGCCATGCTGCCCAGTGCGGGGTTGCCACTGAATGTGCCGGTGCTGGCATTGAAAGTCAGCCACGATGGCAAGGCACCACCGCCGCTGAGGGTTGCGCTCAGGGTCAGGGTGTCAAAGTCTGGGTCGCTGAAGGTGTTGGAGGGCAACACAAAGCTCTGATTGCCCACCGTGTTCCATTGCTGGTCGTTGATCGCCGCTGAAACCAGGGGAGGGCTGCTGACGATCGCCACCAGTGAGCCGTTGACGATGGGGTTGCCGTCGGCGTCTTTCGAATCGGCCGTGCCATCGGACAGTGACAAATTCAGGACGCTGTTGGCCTGGCTGCCGTCTTGCTTGAAGCGGAGTTTGGCATCCAGAACATCCTGATGCGTGAAAGTCTCCACGCCATTGGGATTGGCCTCATTCACAGGGCTCAATGCAACTTCGTTGCCATCGATGAGGTTGTTTTTATTCGCATCAATCCACCAGGTGCCGCCGGTCGGTGCCGACGTGACGGTGTAGGTCAGCTGGCTGGCTCTCTGCAAAGAATCGCGTGCCTTGAGCTGGCTTTCGGTGATGGTGACCGTGTCGCTTTTGGTCACATACAGGCTGTTGACGATCAGCGAAGGTGCGGCTTCGGCCACATCCGTCAGGGTGACCGTGACGTCCTGTTCATAGGTCAGTCCACCGCTGTCCTTGACCTGCACGCGCAGCGTTTGCGTAAGCGTGCGTTCGAAGTCGATGGTGGCGTTGGCCGCCACGCTCACCGTGCCGTCTGGCGCGACGTTGAAGTTCGGGTTGCTCACCCGCAGATAAGTCAAGGTGTCATTGGTGTTGGGGTCGGTGGCGCTGAGTTTTCCAACCACCGTGCTTTCGGCACTGTTTTCTGCCACCGAGCCACCGCTGGCCCAGGCTACAGCCGTGGGGGCGTCGTTGGTGTCGGTGACGTTAAAAGTCAGCGTCGATGCCACAGAAAATGCCGTGCCGTCATCCACTGCAAAGCCAATTTGGGCGTAGCTGCTGCCGTAGGCGTTGGCCGCAGGCGTGAAGCGCAGCTTGCCGGCCGAGATGTCGGCCACGGTGATGGACTGGTTGAGCGTGACGGCAACGTGGCTGGTGCCGTTGTTCCAGGTCAGGGTGCCGACTGCGGGCAGCGCCGTGATCTTGACGGCCTGCAGGCTGTCGCCCGTGTCGACGTCGGAGAAAGCGAAGTCAGAAGCCAGCAGGGTGTAGCTGGTGTCCTCGTCCATCGTCACGGTTTTCGCGGCGGTGGTGGGTGTGTCGTTGACGGCGGTGACCGTCAGGCTGGCGGTGTCGCTGACGTTGCTCACAGCCGTGTTGCCGCCCAGGGCATCGGGGTTGGTGGTGCCGCCGGCGGTGCCGGTTGACTTGTCCCAGGCGCGGAAGCTGATGGATGGGCTACCGTTGGCCGTGCTGTTGACGTTGGCATTGGGCACAAAACGGATGCTGTCGGTGGCGTCCATCAGGCGAGCGGCCGAGCCCAAGTCGACCACCTGGCCTGTGGTGCTGCTGAAGTCGGTCCAGGCGCCGGAGCCAACCTTGAATTGCCACTTGCCGTGGGTGTTGTCCACCCGTGTCACGGCAATCGCCTCGGGGGCGGTGACATCGGCGTCGGTGATGCTGCCGTCGGCCACAAGGTTGCTGACCAGGGTGCCGCTGTTGCCCACATCGTCTTCGTTGATGGCAGCGAAGGCCGGTGTGGCCGATGCGTTCAGCACAGGGGCGTCGTTGACCGCGGTGACGGTGATGGAGACGGTAGCCGTGCGCTTGGTGGCGTCGGCATGGATGGTGCTCGACAGGTTGCCGTCGCTGGCGGTGTAACTGAAGCTGGTGCTGCCATTGAAGTTGGCGGCGGGCACGAACACCAGTTTGCCCAAGTCGCCCAGGGCAACGCTGTCGCCGCTGGCGAGCGCGGTGCTGCCCAGCTTCAACACACCTTGGCTGGCGCTCGGCACGCTGGCCAGGGTGATGGTGGCCAGCGCATCCGACTCCGGATCGGCAAAACGCGAGGTGAAGTCGCTGCCGGCAAAGCTCAGTTCGCCGTCTTCGCTCAGACTGGCGCTCCAGCTGCTCACGGCCGGGGCGGTGTTGCCCACGCGCACCTGCACGTCGCGCGTGTCGGTCACAAACACATCGGGCCGGACTACGCTGGCCTGGGTGGTCAGCAGCGGGGCAGCCAGGGTCGCGCCGGCGGCGCCGTATTCGACCACCGCTTCGCGCATGGCACCGTTGGGGCGCGAAGCGCGGGCGATGTGGCTGCCCAGGTTGTCCACAAAGTAAATGTCACCCGTCAGCGGGTCGATGCTCAGCAGCGTCGGGTTATGAACCGCCTGCTGGTATAGGTTGTACTGGCTGCCATCGAGGGCCACTTCGCCTGTGAACAGGTCGATGACTTTGTAGTCGTAATTGGTATCGCCCTCGCGCCGCAGCAGGTAGAGGTAACGGCCATCAGAGGTCGCGCCGTGGTTGTTGTTCCACCAGCCTGCGCCGATGTTGGCGGCATAGTCCCGGTCCCAGACGAGGCGGGTGCCGTTGTCGGCCAGGTTGTACACACGCACGGTGATGTTGCCGCTGGCATCCGGTGCGGAGACGACGCCCAGACGTCCGTCCGGCATGTTGAACAGGCTCCCCCAGGCCCAGGCCTGAGCGTCCAGCAAGGGTTTGCTGGCATCCAATGTGACGGTGGTGAAGCTGCCATCGGCAGGCGAGATCCGACGGATGGTGTCACCAGCCCCTGTGCCGTTGAAGTTGGAATTGCGCATATACAACCAGCCGCCGCTGTACGCCATTTGCGCCGTGTTCCCTCCGAACGAGCTGTCTACCGCAAAGTTGTTGACCACCCGGCCGTTCATGTCAAAGGTGAACAACCAGTTGTTGTGGCCGTAGTAGCCGTAAATCAAACGGCCGTCCGTCGCCAGGCCGGTGATGTCCCAATCATCGTCGTTGAACCAACGGTTGCCTGGGGTGTGCCAGAGGTTAATGCTCGCAAACTGGTCCAGCCGCACGATGTCGTCGCGCTGCGACAGCCAAGCGTCGCGGTTGGCGCTGGACAGGTCGTTGACCAGACCTGTACTGCTAAGTTCGCTGCGCTCCCAATAGCCCAAGAGGTTGGGGTCGGTCACGTCGATGAAGGCTGCACCCTGCCGTCCGTTGTTGATTTCGGTTTGCGTCCGCGCATCGTTCCATATGCGCGCCTGGTTGATCTGGCCACGGAAGTAATCATCCGCCGCCCAGTTGCTGCGACCCACGTAGCTCTTGGCACGGTCGACTGCGAAACCACCTGCCACGCTGCCCGTGGTGGCCTGCTGTACGCCATTGAAATAAATGGCACCCGTGCCGTTGCCGTTGTTGACCGCCGCCACATGCACCCATTCCCCCAGTGGCAGGTTGCCGGTGGTGATCAGCTCAGACCAAGTGTCACCGTTGATGCGGTTGCTGAGGATGATGCGGCCGGTGTCGGCGTAAAAACCCAGAAAGATGTTGTTGGACTGCTGACCGTTGCCCAGGTCGAAAATCCGGCCCCAGGTGCTCAGGCTGTCGGCCTTGACCCAGGCTTCGAGTGTGTAGTCACCGCTCAGGCCTGTGATGGTGCCTAGGTCCAGGTAGTCACCCGGCTGGCCGCTGAATTCAAAATTGCTGGTGTTGGTGGAGAGGTCCGTCGGGCCCGACTGCAGCACGCCGGTGTAGGGGTCGACCCAGCCGGCGTTTTCGCGGCTGTATACGCGCACGTTGTCCACCCCGGCGGATTCGTCAGTGCCACCGCTGTCCAGGTTGGTCCAGAACTTCAGCTCGAACGACTCACCAAAATTTTCGGGTAAGTCGATGACAAATTTGAACGACTGGTCCCGCCAGCCTGCCGGGCTGCGCGCCCAGTTGCCGTAATCTTTGTTGGGAGTGATGGACCAGGTGACGGCTTTGCCGTTGACCACCATCGAGCCGGTCACCACATCGGTGTAGTTGAAATTCTCGACACGCTGGAAGGCAAACCAGGTGTCGTTGATGTAGGTGTAGAAATACTCCCAGTCCCAGGATTCCAGGGCGTAGAGGTCAAATTCGACTCGTGTGGCTTCGTTGCCGATGTAATAGGTTTTTTGCGGCTGCCACCCAGCAAACCACAGTGCTGTGGTGTCGCCATCGCCCCGGTTGACGGTTTGGGTGCCGTTGAACCGCGAAGTGTTGTTGGCGCCATTGTCCCAACCAGTGATGACGCCGTTTTCAAAGTTCTCGTAGGTGCCGCCCAGACCGTTGTTGGTGGGCACGTTTTGCTGCCAGAAGGCCAGGTTGTCCACCTGCCAGGACTCGTCGGTGTAGCTTGAGTCCAGGTTAGAGCCGAAGTACATCTGCACGACATCACCGAAGTTGGTGGGCAGCTCGATCTGGAAGCGGAAAGTCTGGTCGTAGTTGGCGTAGTTTTGCAGCGGCGTGATGGTGTAGCGGATGGTCGCCGTTTGGCCGTTGTAGGTTATGTTCTGCGTGCCTGTGATCACCGAGGTGTAGCTGGTGCCCCAAGAAAGATTGGGCAGGGTGATGTCTACCGCGTTATTGGCAAAGTTGTCTGGCCGAAAGCGGACATAAAAGCTCTCGTTGTCCCAAGTGTCGAGCTTGAGCATGTCAAACGTGATCACCGTGGCTTTGTTATTAAGGTCAAAAAGCTTGGTGGCCCATTTATTCCCTTCGTTGGAAAAACGGCCCAAGGCATCGTTTTCGATGCGCACAACACTGCCGCCCAAATCGTTGATCCAACCCGTGTAGCCTTTGTCAAAGCCGTCGTATGCCACCCGTGTCCAGCCCGCGGCTTCGAGCGCCAGGGTGGATTCGGCGGTCTGGTAATACTGGCCGCTGTCGAGGTTGCTGGCGGTGCTGCCGTTGGCGTTGACCCACTTCCAGTCCATGGCGCCGCTGCCGGTATCGACGTTTTTCAGGCCGACCCACACGCCGCTGCTGTTGTTCAGGCGTGCCAGGCGGGTGACGAGTGCCAGCTCGTCAGCGCTGGTGGCTTGCGCCAGGTAGCCGGCGTTGCTGCTCACGCTGGTGCTGGCAGCGGCTTGCTGTTGCGCAGCCCAGTCGCCGCTGGTGTTGTAGAGCCGGTAGTAATGGCCGGTGGCCGCACTGTAGGCGGTGTTGTAGGCGGCGGTGCGCTCCACAAACACCAGGGCATTGCCCGGGTCGCTGTAGGTGCTGAGCGCAGCCGTCAACTCGGCCGGCAGGGGCAGGGCTGTGTTGCCAAACTCCACAAGGGCCCGTGCGCTGTAGCTGAACGGCAGGTCGTTGAAGCCGCCGGTGCGGTACAGGCTGCCGTAATCTTCGGTGCCGCCTGCGTTGTTGGGCTCGCCCACGTTCCAGCGGCCCGAGAACAGGGTGCCTGCCTCGGGTCCATCGGTCCAGAACCAGTTGCCACCGGGCTCGCTGCCCTTGCTGGTCTGTTTGATGCCGGCCCAGGCGAACTCACCGCCGATGCCTTGTTCAAAGGCCAGTTGCGTCAAGGCCATGCCGATTTGCTGGGCGGTGGCGGTGGAGGGGGTGGCCAGGTAACCGGTCTGGCCGGCCACGGTCATCGCTGCCGCAGCGGAGCGCGCGGCATCGAAGTTGGCCGCATTGGGGCCCAGGGCGTAGTAATGCCCGTCTTCCAGGCTGTAGTAGGCGGTGGACGCGCCTGTGCCGGTCTGGATGGCCAGCAGGTTGACGTCGATGGTTGCGCGAACCTCGTCTGCGTTCACGTTGCCGGCATCGCCTTTGTGCACGGCAAACACCAGGCGTTCACCTGCAGCCAATGCCACTTGCCTGACGTTCGCCCAAGAGGCCGCTGTTTGGGGGGTGCTGTTCTCTGCAACGGTGGTGGTGCCTTGCAATTCGATGGCGCTGGTGCCCGCGGCATTGACCTTGAAGACCTTGTACTGGGTGCCGCCGGTGGTGCCAACATAGCCGTCCCAAACGCGGGCGTCGACTGCGTAAACGCCCGCCACGGGGGCGGTGAACTGCATGGCTGCCGGGTTCACATAGCCTGGTAGCACCGTGACTGCGCCAGGCGTGAACATGCCTGGCGTACCGTCAAACCCGGTGGGGAACAGGAAGCGGCCCCAACCGGTGGTGGTGTTGCCGTAGCTGGCATCTTGGTGCTCCAGCATCAGGTAGTCGGCGCCGCCTGTCGGGTCCACATTGGTGGTCCACTTGGCGTTGTTGGCGGCGTAGGCCTGGAAGGCGCCCCAGTTGAAGTTGCCGCTGCTGCTGGCGTTACCGGTCATCACGCCCAGCGACCAGGGCCCGTCGGTGCCGTCGCCGTTGAGGGGGTTGAAGTCGCTGCTCAGGCTCCAGCTGAAAGCGGTGGCGTGGTTTTCCAAGTCGCTTTGCAGCGGGTACCAGGCCACCAGGTTGGGCTCGTAGCCCTTGAGGGGGGTCTTGGTGTCGAGCGACGTTGCAATTTCGCCGGGGCTGATGACGCGGTTGTAGACGCGCACATCGTTGATGCCGCCTTTCCAGAAGCCACCGCCCCACTCCTGAACATCGTTTTGTCGGTACAAATTGCCGATGCGCAGCGTGGTGCCGGGCAGGGCGACTTCCATGGTGCCGGTGCCTGCTTTGATGCCGTCGATGTAGACCGTGCCGGTGGTGCCGGTGCGGGTGACGGTGTATTGGTGCCAGTTGCCGTCGCTGGGGAAGGCGTTGTCGATGGTCCAGTTGTCGCCCAGTCGCAGCTTGTGGTTGCCGCTCTCCTTCGAATACATGATGAAGAAGTTGTCGACAGTGTTGCCTTGCGCCAGGATGGTGTACTGCCCATTGGCCACGTTGCTGTCGATCTGCGCCCACACCGATACAGTGAAGTCGCCGCCCACGGGCAGGCTGGCGTCCATGGTGTCAATGTAGTCGTCGATGCCGTCAAAGCTGGCGTAGCTCAGCGTGCCCACATCGGCCGCCTGCAGCTGCATGGCGATTTCGCGCAGGTTGTCGTTGCTGGTGTTGCTGGAGCTGAACTGCAGCGTGCGCAGCACCGCCTGGTAGGCCGAGGCGCGGGCGTTGCCAGTGAGCGTGAGCACGCCGGTGGCGGTGTTGTAGCTGGCGTTGATGCCATTGGCCGTGGCGGTGGCCGCTGTGACGGCCAGCGTGTCGCCGCTGATGAAGTTGCCCGAGACCTTTTCCACCACGCTCACAGTCACTTTGCTGATGGTGTCGTAAAGCGTGTTGCTGGTGTAGGCCGCGTCGGCGTCGGTGAGCGTCAAGCCGGCGTCGACTGTGACAGCGCCCAGGGCGTTGCCAGTGTTGGGTCGGATGCTGAGCGTGCGGCCGTCCGAGAAGCCGAGCACCGGCGCGTCGTTGACCAGCGTCACCGTCAGGGTGGTGGTGGCGATGTTGCTGGACTCGTTGACGCCGTCGGTCGCCGTCCACTGGAAGCTGTCGGGGGTGTTGCTGCGGTCGTGCAGTGAGTCAGCCGCACCGGCCCAATCCTTGTTGGGGGTGTAGCGCAGTTTGGCCAGATTGGCGGCGGTGATGGTCTGGTTGACCTGCACGACTTCGGCGGCATCGAATACGCCGTCGTTGTTGGCGTCCAGCCAGAGCTTGCCGTTGGCGGGTATGCTGACGATGCGCACCGATTGCAGGGTCTTGCCCACGCCCACGGTGGTGTCGTCGGTGGCGCGGGTGTCGCCATCGGTCAGCACAAAGTCGGCGGCGCTGAAGCTGTAGGTGCTGTCTTCGGTGATGGTTTTGCTGACGCTGGTGACCGTGCCGATGTCGTTGTTGTTGGTCAGGTTCAGCGTGAAGGTGTCGCTTTGGCTGGCGTTGGCCTGGCCCGTGCCGTCGTTGGCGGTGACTTTGACATCCAGGCTGGCGAAGTTGGCCGGTGGGTTGCCGCTGAAGGTGCGGGTGTTCGCGTCAAAGCTCAGCCAGCCGGGCAGGGCGTTGCCGTTAGCCAGTGTGGCGCTGTAGGTGAAGGTGTCGTTGCCCGGGTCGGCGTCGGTGAAGGTGCCGATGGGAACCTGGTAGCTGAAGCTGCCCGAACCGTTCCAGGTCTGGTCGGGTATGACGGCCGCGACCACAGGCTGGTCGTTGTCGTTGCTGTAGGTGACGGTGAAGTCGCGCGTGGTGCTGAGTTGGCCGTCGGTGGCGGTCAGGCGAATCGTGAGCATGCCGGTGTTGGCAGGCGGGTTGCCGGTAAAGCTCAGGTTGTTGGGGTTGAAGCTGAGCCAGCTGGGCAAGGCAGCGCCGCTAGACAGGGCAGCAGTCACCGTCATGGCGTCGCCGTCGGGGTCGGTCAGGGTCTGGTTGCCGCTGAGCGACCACGGGATCGAGAAAGATTTTTCGCCGCTGCCGTCCAGCAGTTGGGTCAGGTCGCGCGCGGTCCAGACCGGGGCGCGGTTGAGGTTGTTGACGTTGAGCGTGAAGTTACCCCACATCTGCTGCGCGTAGTTGTTCCCGCTTGACCACCAGACGTTGTTGTCGGCACTGACAAACCAGCGGTTGGTGTCAAACGACACGACCACCTGGTAGGTGCCCGCTTCGAGTTCGCCCAATTGCAGACCGCTTTGTGTGCCTGCCCAAACCCAGTTTTGCGAGGCGGTGACCAGGTTCTTGAGCGGGTTGGTCGGGTCAAAACCACCTTTGTACAAAGCGGTGTTGAGCGCGGTGATGCCTTGGTTGGTGCGGACGTTGCCGTTGACATCTTTGTAGAGTGTATTGGCCGTGACATCGATGCGGTAGTCGCTGGCGTTGCTGATTTGAATGGTTTCCACGCCGTAGCGGGTGCCGTTGCCGTAGTTCCAGTCGGCCACCACGGGGTACTGGTACCAGACGGTGCGCGTTTCCCAAGGAGCCCAGCCCCAGCGGGGTACTACGTAGGAGAAGGAGCCCCAGGCCGAGCTCCAGTAGCTGACGTGCTGGTCACCGGTGTACTGGTCTGTCCATTGGGGGTCGGTGCCGGTGATGTCATAGCCAGCTGGCCCGGAAGCCTGCCAGTACAGGCGTGACGCATAGCGACCAATGTTGATGCTCGACGCACCTGAGGACAGGCCGGTGGTCATGTTGATGACGCCCAGGGTGTCGATGTAGCCAGCGTTGTCCAGCGATGAGGCGTCCACCTGACCGCTGCGGTATTCGAGCTCCCAGTCACCCCCAGACACGACATTGCCGGTAGCGTCGTCGCTGGCGGCCACGTCGGCGCTGGTGAAGGCGGCCATTTGTGACACAAAGCTTTGGCCTACAAAGTCCAGCGCGACATCGCAGCCGTAGAGCATCAGGTCGCCGCTGGCGGTGAGGTGGGTGCCCAGTTGTTGCAGGTCGGCCTGGCGGCTGGCCATGTTGTCGTTGGTGAGCGTGAAGTTGCCCAGCTGCAACTGGCCGTTAGAGCCGTGAGTAAAGAGGTGGATGGCCGTGAGGTTTTCTTGATCCTGCAGCGCTTGCACAAGCTGGGTCAAACCATCGCTGTCGGCATCGATTCGCACAACAGTCCAGTCCGCTGGTACGTCGGCGAGCAATTCGTCGGCAAACGATACCGACGCATCGATCACGATGATCTGACCGGTGGGCTGCTCACTCAGTGCAAAAGCCGCCTCTGGCGTATTCTGATCGGTGGGTTCGGCTGTGGGGGCTGGCGTCGGCTCAGTTTGATCGTCTGCCGGGACGCTATTTTGCAGCTCGGTGTCCGTGACCGCTTGCGTCGCTTCGGTGTAGGCGGCGCCGTCAAGCAGCATGCGAGGCTCCAGAGCCGTGATCAAGGGAGAAGAGCGTTTGCGGGCTTTGGACATGGGCAACAGTGAAACAAGCGCCTGATTTTTCAGACTTCGGGGCGCTTTAAGCATAAAAACTGGATGTATTTTTATGTTTTTACTGTTTTGTAGGCCAAATAAACCCAAAAATTATTGATTTTTTTAATTTCTTTTATTTATTATTTGACTGGATAACGCCAGCAAAGGATTTTCAGTCAAACGGCAGGCGGCTATCGATTCAGCGCAGCTCGATCTGACAACTCAAGCCGTAGCCAAATCCGCGCAAAGTGCGGATGGCATCGTCTGGCGCACCGCAAAAGCTCAGTTTTTTGCGCAATGTGCTGATGCGCATTTCCAGATTGGCGGGCAGCAAGCCTTTGTCTTTGGTGTCGATCAGTTGCATGGCTTGCCAGCGTTCAATTTTTTGGCCAGCCGAGCGGCACATGGCCGCCAGCAACTGGCCTTCGCCGTGCGTCAGCGATGTTTCGGCTTTGGGGCCACTGAGGCAAAGGGTTTGGCTGTTGAACAGCATGTCGGCCTTGGGCAATGGGGCGCTGGCCTTGAGGCGCCTAGCCAGATTGTTGATGCACACCAGCAGCTCGGATTGCTCTACTGGCTTGACCAAATAGTTGTCTGCCCCCGATGAATAGCCTTCGAGCCGGTCTGTCAACTGACCCCGTGCCGTCATCAAGACGATGCCTGCCAGCGGCTGGCTTTTGCGAATGCGTTCAGTCAAGCTGAACCCGTCTTCATCGGGCAAGTTCACGTCAATCAGGTACAGATCAGGCAGGTCCCGAGTCGGAGTCTCGTCGACCTCTTCGGCACAGACCAGGCCCTTGACTTGGTGGCCTTGGTTCTGCAGGAATTCAACGGTGGCTTCTCGCAAGCTGTCGTTGTCTTCCACCACCAAGATGTGCAGTGAGGGTGAGGAGGTCATGGGGGGATTAAATTGATCAAAACAACAAATTCATTGAATCATAGAGAAAACAAGATCTGCATTCCAAACCAAGCCAAATCACGGGTTGTTGGCAGCCTCGGGCAGTTGCAACGTGAAGACAATTTGGGTGCTGTCAGGGGTGTAGTTGATGCGGCCGCCCAAAATTTGGACCACGTTTCGCACCAGAAACAAGCCCAGTCCTGTACCGGCTTGGCGTCTTGCGCTGGGGCTTCGGTAGTACTTGTCGAGCACTTTGTCTGGCTCGGGCCAGCCGGCAGGCCCAGGGGTGTTGCACACCTGCAGTCTCATGCCGAACTGGCCTGAGGTGAGGTATGTCTTGGACTGCATTCGCACAAAAATGGGGGTTTCAGGTGAGGCGTATTTACAGGCGTTTTCCAGCAAATTGCTCAGCACAATGAAGAGCAGTTGCCTGTCGGTTTGGATCCTCATTTGTGCTGGCAACTCCATGTGTATGCGGTCAGGCTGCTTGCAGCATGACACCGCATCCTGAACCACGTTGACCACATCGACCGTTTCGAAGTGGGCCGTCAACTGTCGGTCACCCAGCTGGGTGGTCTGCAGGCAGCGCTCGATCACGCTGTTCATGTCTCGAATCGCTTGCTTGATTTCCTTGCTGCCCTGGGCGGCTGCGTCGAGACGCATGTGCATGGTGGACAAGGGCGTTTTGAGCTCGTGCGCCAGCATGGTGAGCAGCTTTTCTTGCTCTTCCCGGATTTCCCGCTCTTATTGCGCTTGCAGTTCGCTGCGCTCCAGTGCCAGGCTGATGGTGTGGCGTTGTTGGTTGATGACATGTGCACGGTATTGCAGCATCAACAAAACAAAAAACGCGGTGACCAGGCCATGCACTTGCACGATGTGCAGCGCGATCTCGCCAGATCTGGCCAAGCCGAGACCGGCCAGTGCAGCCAATGCCAGTGTGGTCACCAGCAACGTGTAAAAACCCAACACCACGGCTTTGGCCAGCGGCGGTTTTTGTTCGGTAGGAGGGGTTGACCACCCGCGTGCCAAAAAAACGGTGATGAGAAAGACGATGGGGGACAGCAGAACTTCGAGCATGTTGATGCGCAAAGCAACCATGGGCACGAAAGCCATCAGCACCAGTTTGACGGGCAGCAAAGCCACCATGCCGATGTGAAGGCGCTGCATCCAGCGCGGGGGGCTCATTTCACGCAGCAGCAAAGCATGAAACAACACGGCGCTGCTGACGGCGGTGATGCTGAAAAACGTGACGGTTTGGTCCAGGCTTGCAGCGGTCCAGTCGACAGGCCAGAAGGCCCGTAAATAACCCAGCGAGCCCAATGCGTAGAAAAGGGCGGCTGTTTGTGTCAAGCAAAAGACGCCGATCAGGTGCTCTCGGCTGAACAGCCAGTAAACAAAAGCCCAAATCGCAAAAATCAAAATCAGCCCGATGTAGACGGCGAACACCAGTTGCTGAAGCCGGGTACGTTGGTTCAGATCGTCCAAGTCCAGTGCTTGCACATCGATTTGGCGTGTGCTGCTGGAGACCAACCGCAGCCAGATGTCTCGCGGCTCAGTTCCCCGCGCAATGGGGACAAAAAAGTCCAGGCCTTGGAACTCGTCCAGGCGAGGGTGGCGTCTGTCTCCGGTGGTTCCCGCCAGGCCCTGAGACGCCAAGGGGTCGTAGATCTGGATGTCGTCCAGATAAACCGGGCGAATGCGCAGCACCATCCGATCCGGCTCTTTGTTGGGGGCAGGGCGCACGCCGGGGTCAATGCGCAGTTTCAACCAGATGACTGAGGCTCCAAAGCCTTTGCTCAAAATGCCGGTGTAGGGCTGAGCCGTTTTTTGCTGGACATCTGACCAACTGAGTTGGCCGCTGGGGTCTTCTAGCCAGGCCTTTTCTTGGATGTGGTCTTGCCTGGCTGTTGCTGCGAGTGGCAGAACCAGCAGCAGTGCCAAAAACCCATTGAGCATTGAACCCGACCAAGAGGAAAACTTTGAATGCATGCCGTTTTGAGAACCTAAAAACTCTTTTTTAAGACGATCCCGCATTGATCCAATTTAGGGATGGAGCGTTGTCTTTTGGGTTTTTTTGGAAATGAGGAATTTATTAATTTAACCTATTAATACAAATATAAACCCAAAAAAACCCAAATAAATCATTTCATTAAACATACTCAAAAGAGACCCAATGAAACACCAAATGACTAACAAATCGACAACTGCCCAGATCAAGACGCCTCTGCGCTGGAGTCTGGTGGCTTTGGCTTGCGTGGTGGCCACGGGTTGCGCCAGCATTCAGCCTGTTGCACTCACGCAACAAGACATGCAGAGCCAGCAGCAAAAAGACGCAGAGGGACTGCGCAAGGATGTGGCGCCCATCAACGGTCCCTTGTCTTTGGACGAGGCGATGGCCCGTGCCTTGAAATACAACCTGGACCGTCGCTCTAAGCAAATGGAAGAAGCGCTGGCCTT
>JACCDW011408719.1_pt1 | contig 38988 bp, 30 predicted proteins | sample 7449781 | NCBI WGS metagenome assembly JACCDW01 (sample SAMN15323449, study PRJNA562643) | freshwater metagenome | isolation source: river surface water | place: USA:Blue River Watershed | collected 2017-08-18 | reverse complement strand
GGAATGAGCACCGTACCTGAAGTGATTGTGGCTAGACATATGAATATGCGTGTGGCAGGATTTTCCATCATCACCGATGAAGGATATCATGAGGATTTACAGGTAGTGACTTTGCAAGATGTTATCGCAGCTGCAAATAGAGCTGAGCCTCAGCTTGTATCTTTATTGAAAGCACTTATATCAGCCATCTAGGAGTATACTATGTTGATTCGTTCATTATCTGCATGTGAGGAATTCATAGCCGGAGATAATACCATTCTCCGAGAATTATTGCATCCTGACAAACTTGATATCGCCCTTAGATATAGTCTAGCTCATGCTATAGTCAAGCCAGGTGAAATTTCACAATTGCATTCTCTTACAACGAGTGAGGTGTACTATATTCTTGTTGGCAAAGGAATCATGCATATTGATGATGAACAAAAAGAAGTGTTTCAGGGTGATGCCATCTATATTCCACCTCATGCAAAACAATGCATACATAATCATGGTGAAAGTGATTTAACCTTACTTTGTATTGTGGATCCCGCATGGCAAAAAGAAGATGAGACAGTATATCAAAATACTTGATTCACTTTATGTCTCTCTCCCCGCAAAATAGGCTAGGAGTTTCTCAGTTATTTTTTTTCCGACAATCTTCTCTAATTCTTCACTATTTGAAGATTTAATGCTTTTCACAGAACCAAAATGTTTCAATAATTTTTGAGCGGTTTTCTCACCTATACCTTCAATATCGGTTAACTCAGTTTGCAATGTTCTTTTATCTCTAAGAGTCCGATGATATGTAATTGCGAATCTATGCGCTTCATCTCTTATTGCTTGAAGAAGTCGCAAACCTGTTGAAGTTCTAGGCAAAAGCATTGTATCTGATTGTCCAGGTAGCACAATTTCCTCAAGTCTTTTCGCAAGACCTATAACTGGAATATCTTTCATGTGTTCAAGTTCACAAAGTACTTCCATTGCTGCTGACAATTGACCTTTACCTCCATCAATCACTATTAGATCTGGCAAAGTCATCAGATCTTCAGGGGCTTTATCATACCTTCGCTTTACAACTTCCTTCATTGCCGCAAAATCATCATTCCCTTCAAATGACCCCAATTTGAATTTCCGATAATCACTTTTCTTCGGCTTGCCATCCAAGAATACCACCATTGATGATACATAGTCAGTCCCTTGAATATGCGAATTATCAAAACATTCAATTCTTCTTGGGGGTCTTATCAGTCTCAAATCTTGTTGGAGTATGGCGATTCCGCGAGGTAAAGCTTGGTCACGAGAAGCTCTTTGCAAATGCAATTCTCGAACTAAGAACAGGGCATTCGTTTCTGCCATACCAATAACTTTCTTTTTATCTCCGATTTTTGGAATCGTAATTTCGATTGCAGAGCCTTTCTTCTCTCTGAGCCATTTGAGATCATATTCTTCATCTTCTATTTCAATGGGAAGAAGAATTTCTTCAGGAATAGATTCTGATTCTAGATAATATCGTTCTAATGCCACTCTGAGTAATTCTTTTTCTTCTCTACCTCCAGCCTGAGCGATGAAGAAATGTCTTTTCCCAACCATTTTCCCATCACGAATATTTAAAATCACGATACATGCATCATCATCAATAATAGCAATTGCGACTATATCTCTATCAACAAGATCTGTGGATACAATCTTTTGTTTTGAAACATAATCTCGAAGCATTTGTAGGCGATTCCGAATCATTGCTGCTTCTTCAAAACGCAACTCTTCTGCCAGCATATTCATTCGCTCTTCCATCATCTTTTCCACTTCGCGAGTTTTTCCATTCAAAAATTGAATCGCCTGTTTTATATGCATGGCATATTCTGCTTTTAATTCATGACCAGCACAAGGTCCATTACATTTTTGAATATGATAATCCAGACAAACTTTATACTTACCTGCTTCTATATTTTGGATAGTAAGAGGAAAATCACAGCTTCTTAGTGGAAAAATGCTTCTTAGTGTTTTGAGGAGATGATACAAGTATTTTCCATCGGTATAAGGACCGAAATATTGACTTCCATCACGAATAATTGTTCTGGTGGAGAATATTCTTGGGAATTCCTCATTTGTAATTCGAATAGAAGGATATGTTTTATCATCTTTTAGGAGAATATTGTATTTCGGACGATGTTCCTTAATCAAATTATTCTCGAGCAAGAGAGCTTCGGTCTCCGTATCCGTTACGATAATTTCCACATCATGAATATATCTGATGAGCGCTTTTGTTTTGGCATCCATTGGCCTGTCTTGGAAATAAGATTTGACCCTATTGCGAAGATTTTTGGCCTTCCCCACATAGATGATGGTATTCGAAGCATTTCTATAGATATAAATCCCGGGTTTTGTAGGCAAACCCGCTACTTTATGCAACAGTATATCATGTTGATTTTCTTCATCTTGCGATGAAGGTGGTGCATCATTCTGCATAGATTCTGCGAGGTGGAAAAACAATCCTATGCCATAATGAAGCATAGTCGTAATTTTGGGCAAAGACATACGTCTGCATGCGCTTTGTCTGCAATGTTAAGAAAGTTTTTCCACACCTCGAAGCAACCATGTCACATTCACAACTTGAACTCAATCAATCGGTCCATTCCGAACTTGAAGTAACCGTTGAAACAGCATTGGAAGTTGGGCTCACCGCCAATGAATTTTCATTGATCTGCGAAAAATTGGGACGCACTCCATCATATACCGAACTCGGTGTATACTCGGTGATGTGGAGCGAGCATTGTTCATACAAAAATTCTATCCTTCAATTGAAGACACTTCCAAGATCCGGTGGCAGAATGCTTGTAGAAGCCGGGGAAGAAAATGCAGGCCTCATTGATATTGGAAATGGATATGCAATTGCATTCAAGATTGAAAGTCACAATCACCCATCAGCAGTTGAGCCATTTCAGGGTGCAGCAACGGGGGTCGGTGGAATCTTGAGAGATATTTTCACAATGGGTGCTAGACCAATCGCTGCATTGAATTCATTGCGATTTGGAGAATTAAACACCCCCAGAACAAAATATCTCGTAAAAGGCGTGGTGCATGGAATCAGTCATTATGGCAACTGTTTTGGCGTTCCAACAGTTGGCGGCGAGGTATACTTTGATCATTGCTATACTGATAATCCACTTGTGAATGCAATGGCAGTTGGCATTGTGAAAGTTGGCGAAACGTGTTCCGCGATTTCCGAAGGCAAAGGAAATAGCGTAATGATCATGGGTAGTTCAACCGGAAGAGATGGCATCCATGGAGCATCATTACTTGCTTCCAGAGAATTTGATGAGAAAACTGAAGATATGAGACCAACAGTCCAAGTTGGTGATCCATTCGCAGAGAAATTGCTTCTCGAAGCAACTTTAGAATTGATCAATAGCGGATGCGTAGTTGGAATGCAAGATATGGGAGCTGCTGGCATTTCTTGTTCCACAGCCGAAATGAGTGCAAAAGGTCATTGCGGAATGATTGTAAATCTTGATGCAGTACCTCTTCGTGAGCAGGACATGAGTGCTTATGAAATCATGCTTTCGGAGTCTCAAGAACGCATGCTTGTGGTAGTTGAAAAGGGTAAAGAACACATTGCCATCGATATTTGTACTAAGTGGGATGTACCCATTTCTCACATTGGGGAAGTAACTGAAGATGGACTCATACATGTCTTTAGACATGGCAAAAAAGTTGCAGAATTACCCGCCCAATCACTCGTTCTTGGAGGTGATGCTCCGGTATATGTTCGCGAGAAGAAAGAACCTGAATACTTGAAGACAAGTACACATATGCCTGCTCTTGAAATCAAAGCCGAAGAGCATTCAAGCATCATACTTGATTTGCTTGCACAAAGCACAATCACGAATAAGCGTTGGATCTTTGAGCAATATGATTCACAGGTGCGCACAAATACAGTCACAATCAAAGGTGATGCACCAATTTTACGAATCAAAGAAATTGATGGATTCGGGATTGCAGTGAGCACTGATTGTAATAGTCGATATGTCTATCTTGACCCATATAAAGGCGGGATGATGGCAGTTGCAGAAGCAGCAAGAAATGTTGCTTGTGTGGGAGCTGAACCGGTGGCAATCACAAATTGCTTGAACTTTGGTAATCCCTATGATCCTGAAGTGTACTGGCAATTCTCAGAAGCAATCAGAGGAATGGGTGATGCATGCCGTGCATTCAATACTCCAGTAACAGGTGGGAATGTCAGTTTCCATAATGAATCTCAAAAACATGCTATTTTCCCAACCCCAACTATCGGCATGCTCGGTTTGATTCCTGATCTTACTCATACTGTAGGAGCAGGATTTACAGAAAGTGATGTTATTATCGGCTTGCTTGGCTGGCAAGAAAGTGGGCTTGAAGGTTCTGAATTACTAAAAATGAAGACTGGTAAGATTGCAGGTAATGCACCAGCATTTTCATTGGAACGCGAAGTTACTTTGCAAAAAACAATCATTTCATTGATTCAGAATAATGCTGTGCTTAGTGCACATGATACAGCTGAAGGTGGTCTTGCAATTGCAATCATGGAATCTTGTTTGGCACATGGCATAGGCGCTCAATTGGAATTACCATTTGAAGAACATGCAGAGAATCTATTTGGAGAAGCACAAAATCGGATTGTGGTTTCTATGAGACATGATCAGTTTGAGAAAGCAAAATCAATTGCTGATGAGGCTGGTATCCCATTACTGAAGCTTGGCAAGACTGGTTCACATACTTTCAGTGGTAAAACATTCTCCGTTTCACTCAATGATGCACATATTGCATATATGGACACTTTATCAAAGACTTTGTCTTGATCAATCTTCGATGTGCAACATCATTGCTCCAGCTCTTCCTGATGTTGCAGAGACAATTTCATTGATGAATGTCTCACATTGAGATTCTGGTATGCGAGCGATAAATTCAACAGCATCGCGATACTCTGAATCCGAATTTATAGCATAGGCATCTATGATTCTACGAACGATTGCTACATCTTCATAGATGCATAAAACCCTGATGTCTTTGGCAGAGTAGATGGGTATTTTCACACAGAGTTCTAAAACAGAGGAAGCAGCATCTGAATATGCTCTTGCTAGTCCACCGATACCGAGCTTTGTTCCGCCATAGTATCGCGTGATGACCATGAGAATATCGGATACTTCATATTTCTGCACAACAAATAGAATTGGTTTTCCAGCAGAGCCTGAAGGTTCACCATCATCGGATGTTCTGAATTCAAGACCTCCCTTCCCGATTCTATATGCAAAACAATTATGCGTTGCATCCCAGAATTCAGAACGTAATGCTTCTAGTTCTTTGAGTGCTTGATCCTTGGAAGAAACAGGAATAGCAGTGGCAATAAACTCAGAGCCACGAACTTTTATAGAAGTTCTTTCTCTCTGTTGAATCGTATAATAGAAATCTGTCGGACTTGAATTCATCTAATCACAAAGTTAAAAACACAATGAAGATAGGTATTGTTTGTTATCCGACCTATGGCGGAAGTGGCGTCATCGCCACTGAGCTTGGAATTGAATTGGCAAAGAGAGGTCATCAAGTACACTTCATTACCTATGCTCAACCTATGCGATTAGATCGCTTTCAAGATAATATCTTTTATCATGAAGTGGAACAACCGCATTATCCGCTCTTTGAATTTCCACTCTATTCATTGACATTGGCTGGAAAAATCATAGATGTCATACGCTATGAACAGTTAGACATTTTACATGTACATTATGCAATCCCACATGCGATAAGCGGATATCTAGCCAAAGAAATTCTCAAAGAAGAGAAAGATGTGCAATTAGTTACCACATTACATGGAACTGATATCACTTTGATTGGTCTTGAACCAACATTCCTTCCGCTCGTGAAATTCTCGCTTGATCAATCAGATGCAGTAACAGCCGTTTCGAAGTTTTTGGCAGACAAAACAGTAACTGGCTTCAAAACACTTCATGAACCAATAGTCATTCCAAATTTCGTAGACACCAAACTATATTATCGAATGGAATGTACAAAGATACGGTCTCAGATCGCACCAGATGGCGAGAAAATTTTAATGCATGTCTCAAATTTCCGTCCTGTAAAGCGCATCATTGATACAATTCATATTGCTCATGAAGTATTAAAAACAATGCCAATCAAGCTTGTTCTTGTGGGTGACGGACCTGACAGAGCCGAAGCAGAGAGAGTTTCGAGAGAACTTGGCATTCATGAACATGTACGGTTTTTGGGTAAGCAGAATGCTCTTCCAGAGATTCTCTCTATAGCCGATTTATTTCTAATGCCAAGTCAATCCGAGAGTTTTGGTTTAGCAGCACTTGAAGCAATGGCATGTGGAGTACCAGTAATCGGTACAAATCTCGGTGGAATTCCAGAGGTAATCACGCATAGTGAGAATGGATATATTGCTGAATTGGGGGATATCAAGCGCATGGCGAAATATGCGATTGATTTACTCAATCATCCAAGAAAATGGCAAGAGTTTAGTAATAAAGCAAGACAAAGAGCAGTGGAGAAATTTGATATATCTCTCATTGTACCACAATATGAAGCATTGTATCAATCATTGGTAAAATAAGAATGTGTGGTAGATATGCACTTTTTGGAAACTGGAAATCCGCTTTAGCAAGAGAAATTGCAAGTTCGGAATTGGCAGAGTATGAAGACATCATAGATAATTATAATGTCAGCCCATTACAATCCATGCCTGTGATAATAGGAAATGATCATGAAATGCATCTTGCTTCAATGCGCTGGGGATTCATTCCCTCTTGGGCAAAAGATGAATCTATGTCGGCAGGAATGATCAATGCTCGTGCTGAGACAGTATCAGAAAAACCAAGTTTCAAAAAGGCATTCACACAAAGGCGCTGCATAGTTCCTATGAATGGATTCTATGAATGGGCTTCCTCGGCTAAAGGCAAAAAACAACCTATTTACTGTTCATCGAACAAAAATGATTTATTCTATGCAGCAGGTATCTGGGAGCATTGGGAATCTCCGAATAAAGAGTTGAAATTGAATTCTTATGCAATAATCACAGTTCCGGCCAATTCCATTATGAAGCAATATCATGAAAGAATGCCGGCTTTTGTTTCCAAAGAACATATACATTCTTGGTTATTTGATTCAGAACTTGCGCCAACTTTACTCAATACATTGCCTAGTGATAATTGCAAGGCAATATTTGTAGGACTCAATGTCAATAATGCTCACATAAACACTCCTGATCTCATTGTGGAGACAGAACCTGCCGTACATAGCATGGATTTGATCCCTACAAAACCGCTTTCAGGAGGCAAAAAAATCGTAAAATCAACTGACAAGTCAGAGCAAGGTTCACTTTTTTAATGAAATCATTATGCAAAATCTTTGTGGTCTTCTGCATAAATCCTAACTTTGTCCCACTTATGCACCTTGATTGTATACAGGAATAGAAATGTCTTCACCAAGAAATTATGCCGTTATTCTCGGCGTATCCAGCGGATTCGGCAAAGCAACTGCTCTTGCATTGGCCAAATTAGGTTATCACATTGTTGGCGTTCATTTAGATAGAGCAGCCGGAATGGCAGCAGTCGATGAGCTCCGTGACTCCTTGCATGCATTGGAAGTAGATACACACTTTTTCAATGTGAATGCGGCTGATGCTGATCGCAGAACTGAAATAGTAGAAGCACTCCAAACAGAAATGGCTAAATATCCGGGATCAACCGTAAAAGTGCTTTTGCACTCTTTGGCATTCGGAAGTTTGCTTCCGCTTGTTGGTGATAAAGACACCAAGGTATGTTCGCAAAAACAACTTGAGATGACAATGGATGTTATGGCAAATAGCATCATCTATTGGTCTCAATCAATAATGGCTTCTGGTCTTTTTTCTAAAGGCTCAAGAATTATTGGCTTGACTTCTGCCGGTAGTCAACGTGTTTTGCCAATGTATGGAGCAGTTGCTGCAGCAAAATCTGCTATGGAATCATATATTAGACAAATGGCACTTGAACTCGCTCCCTATGGAATTACTGCGAATTCTATTCGTGCAGGTGTTACATATACTCCTGCTTTGGATAAAATTCCTGGAAGCGATACAATCATGAAAAATGCATATATGCGCAATCCATATCATCGCCTCACTCAACCTGAAGATATCGCAAATGTGATTTCACTTCTGGTAAAGCCGGAATGTGATTGGATCAATGGTACGATTCTCGGCGTGGATGGTGGTGAAGACTCCATCGACCTCACCTGGTGGACCCCCGAAGAAAAAGCATAAGCAGCATCATTTGACCGCCAAAAGCGGTCTTTTTTTTGTCTTTGCATATTCTCGGCTTTGATGACTATTTTCGCCTCAATCTTTTTTGGGCATATTCATGAATCAAGAACAAACGTTTAAACGCGATCTCGGTCTTTTCGACTCAACTATGATAGTCATTGGCTCTATGATCGGTTCAGGTATTTTTATTGTTAGCGCAGATATTTCTCGTACAATCGGCGGTGGTGGTTGGGTTTTGCTCGTTTGGGCTTTGACCGGCATATTCACTTTGATTGCTGCATTGAGTTATGGCGAACTTGCAGGGATGATGCCCAAGGCGGGCGGGCAATATGTGTATTTGCGTGAGGCTTATAATCCATTCATTGCATTCCTTTATGGTTGGACTTTATTCTCTGTCATCCAAACCGGTACCATAGCAGCAGTGGCTGTTGCATTTGCAAAATACACGGGTGTTTTCTTCCCTTTTGCGAGTGAAAAGAATATCTTATTGAATATCGGTTCATTCACAATATCTGGCGCACAAATTCTGGCAATCATTAGCATATGGTTATTAACTTGGATAAATCTTCGTGGCGTGAGAGAAGGTAAGATTATTCAGAATGTATTTACATTCTCAAAAACTGCCGCACTTATAATTCTCATTGGTTTGGGATTGTTTTTTGCAAGTAATCATTCCACATGGACTCAAAATCTCACAACATTTTGGGATGCTGAACAAATCAAACCCGATGGCACTGTTATGGAGCTCGGAGGTGCAATGCTCATCGCGATGTTTGGTACAGCAATGGTGGGATCCATCTTCTCAAGTGATGCATGGAATAATATTACATTCACAGCTGGTGAAGTTCGAGAACCTGCAAAGAATATTCCACTCAGCCTGGCAATTGGTACTGGTATTGTCACACTTCTCTATATACTCGCGAATATTGCATATATGCAAGTTCTTCCGGTGATCGGATTCCCGGAAGGTAGCGATGTGATGGCTAGGGGCATGCAATTTGCCATAAGCGACAGAGTCGGAGCTGCTGCTGCTGAGATTATCTTTGGCGCTGGTGGAGCCGCAATTATGGCTGGCCTTATCATGATTTCTACGTTTGGCTGCAATAATGGTATTATACTCTCAGGAGCAAGGGCATATTTTGCCATGGCAAAGGATGGTCTCTTTTTTTCCAAAGCAGGAAATCTCAATACAAATGGCGTTCCTGGTATTGCACTTATCATACAAGCAATATGGGCTTCTTTATTATGTCTTTCCGGTACCTATGGTGCATTATTGGATTATGTAGTTACAGCTGTTTTGATCTTCTATATTCTCACGATCTATGGCATATTCATATTGCGAAAGAAAAGACCCGATGCCGAAAGACCATATAAAGCATTTGGATATCCTCTACTACCAGCCATATATATAGCAGTAGCTGGAGCCATCATTGTGGATCTAATGATCTTTAAACCTAGCACAACAATTCCTGGTGTATTGCTCGTATTGACTGGCATTCCACTATATGCATTCATGAAAAAGAAATCTTGATCACCAACTTCTAAAACATCGTGCATAACTCAGAAATCATCCGACTTATACAAATAGCACTCAATGAAGATATCAGAACTGGAGACGTCACTGCGGAAAGTATTTTCCCAGAGATCGGCGCATGGTCTCATGGTACATTCATTGCTAAACAATATGGCATTGCATGTGGCCTTTCTGTAGCAGGTATGGTTTTTCAAATCATCAGCGATAATCGCACTTCATGGGTAAAACATGTTCAAGATGGCGATATCGTCGAGCCGGGCATGATACTCGCTGAAATTGACGGAGAAGCTCGAGATCTACTCTCAGGTGAGAGAACAGCTCTCAATTTCATGCAAAGGATGAGCGGTGTTGCCACACTCACTGCCAAATATGTACAAGCAATCGAGGGAACAGGTGCAAGAATTCTTGACACAAGAAAAACAATTCCAGGCTGGAGAGAACTTGATAAATATGCAGTGAGAATGGGCGGCGGGAATAATCATCGCATGGGATTGTATGATATGGCGATGATTAAAGACAATCATATTGCTGCGGCTGGTGGAATAAAAGATGCAATTCGTATTTGCAAAGAATATATTCCAGATGATATACCGATTGAAGTAGAAGCAGATTCGCTGCAAGATGTGATTGAAATTCTTGAATATGGAAATGTTCAGAGAATATTATTTGATAATTTCACAGTTGAACAAACCAGAGCAGGAGTTGAACTTGTGAATCATGTAATGGAGACTGAATCTTCAGGAAACATAACTCTATCAACAATTCGAGATTATGCTATGACTGGAGTTGATTTTATATCTGTAGGGGCAATTACACATTCAGTAATGGCAATGGATATCTCTTTGGATATTGATGTACTTGGCTGATCAATGATGAAGATATTGTCTTGTTCTTTTGATTGGCCTTTTTCTTTCTTCGGGTCTTCCAGATAAGTCATAGGATGTTTCCCTTCCCTCGATTAAATGTTCTGGATATACATCACCTTGAACACTTCCTATCCAAATGATTGATTCGGGTTCTCCGGCTTCAAATCTCACTACAATTGTATCGCATGCATTTTTAGCTGCGCCTTCAGGAATTCCTTTTTCACTTAATAAAAAGTATAAACTTTTGGCTTGTACTTCTGAAATAATATTGTGGATAGTATCTTGTTTCATAGTAATTGCAATATGCTTTCCACTCAATTGCTGAGCTCTTTGCGGACGAAGTGTATCATTCTTTGTCAATGTAAATGCCGAGCCTGATGCATCGATTTTCACAAGCGAGCGTTTCTTCGTCAGGATATACATGGAATCAGCAGTCATCATTGTGGAATCATACCAAATCATTGGTTTCCCTTCCAACCTTAGTGTATCATTATCGGGTTTGAATACTGCATATGCACATAAACCAGCCATTCCGGATCGAATAATTTCAACTTGCTGTTTTGCCAGATACATATTTCCATTGGAATTTGAAGTCTCAAGAGTATCGGCAATCACAGTCATTGTATCATAAGCAAATGATTGCTTAATGGAAATAGAATCCTGAGCCTGAACATTCTTCTTCGTTTTCTTTCCTGATTCCTGTTTTCTTTCAATGCGAATTGTATCAGTCTTCTTTGTGCTATCAATCAAGAACAAGATTGGTCTTCCGGTAATTCTTGTCATACCATCATTTGGAATGCACTCAGCATACATACCCTCAATGACAGCTGGATTGGTCTTGCCTTTGACTACAACTCTTCCAAAAGCAAGACTTCGCCTTGTTGATCTTTCATAATGAGCGGAATCAGCATGAATCATGGTTGAATCATCTTCCACTGAAACATTGCCAAAAAATCTTGCAATAAATGTGTCAGTAGAATAATCACCATAAAGTGCTTTTACAGTTCTTCCCCGATCAATAACTTTTACACCGCCTCTTCCTTTGGCTAATTTGGTACTTCCATCATATGAACCAGATGGCATAGATAATGTCATTGATCCTTGCTGAACAATTACATTTCCTGACATTTCAACGGAATTCCCATTCATATTCCATAGAGCATAATCACATTTAACTGATACATTACCCTGAGAGAGCGAAACATTCCCACGCAATTGTCTAATTGGGCCAGTGGGACTTTCCGATCCTGATAAAACATCAGCATGATGCAAAATGATTGGATCTCTAGTTTCAGCCATCAAGCACATACCTGAAATTATCCACAGTATCTGGATAATCACATATAGTAAGATTCGTTGATGTGCGCCACTTCTCATCATGAATTTGGAAAATTGGGGGAAAAACTGTGGATAAATCACTTGTTTTTACAAAGTTATGCCTTTTTCTTCTATGTGGACATGTGGAAAACGCAAGGCAGGGCAAAACAAGCACACTTCGTATTTTTGCTAGGAACAGAATGTCCCGAGATTCCTTTTCTCACGCGTGAACATAACATGTATTTATCATCTGTCGATATCATTGGTTTTAAATCATTCGCACAAAAAACCTCACTCAGTTTTGAAGGGGGTCTTTCTGGTATTGTTGGACCAAATGGTTGCGGAAAAACAAATATCGTGGATGCGATCAGATGGGCTCTTGGGGAACAAAAAACTTCAGTTCTTCGCTCCGATGCTATGGAGAATGTGATTTTCAATGGAACGAGAACTCGTCGCCCTGTAGGACTAGCTGAGGTTTCCTTAACCATTCAAAACAATCGCAATATTCTCCCTACCGAATATACAGAAGTCACACTTACACGCAGACTCTATCGAAATGGTGAAAGTCAATATTTCCTCAATAAAACGCAATGTCGTTTGCGAGACATCATTGATCTTTTCATGGATACAGGAATGGGCGCCGATGCTTATTCTGTGATTGAGCTCAAGATGATTGAAAAAATATTGAGCGATAGAACAGATGATCGTAGGCATCTCTTTGAAGAGGCTGCTGGTGTAACAAAATACAAAGCACGCAGAAAAGAAACCCGACGAAGAATCGAGTCAATCAAAGCTGATGTTGAACGCGTACAAGATATCATGCGCGAAGTGCAGAAGACAGTATACACACTTCAACGTCAAGCAGAGAAGGCAAAACTGCACGGTGAAATTACAGATGAATTACGGCAAACAGAAGCCTGGATTTTACATCATGATTATGTAAAAATCGATGCTTTGCTTGTTGCAAAAAAAGCGGAACTCATTCCATTGCTTGAGCGCAAAACTGCTCTTGAAAAAGAACTCCATGAAGCCGAACAAGCTCGCATAGCTCTTGAAACAGAAGCAGAACAATTTGAATCAGAGATGCGAGAACTTCAGAATCAATTGAATGATTCAAGCAAGCATCTATCTGCGATGTCACAACAAAAAGCTGTAAGCATTGAAAGGATCAAAGCATTCAGCGAAGCAATTGTGCGTGCAATTGATCAAGCAAAAGAAGCTGATTATGCAAGAAATGAAGCTTTGAATTCACTCGAAAAATCAAAAGTTAGAGTGGCAGAATTACATGCTCAATGCGATGCACTTGAAGTGGAAGTAAAGAATTTCCGCGAAGCTCGAGAAGATGTTCGCAATAAAGCACAAGAGCTTCGTGGTGAAGCAAAACAATATGATGAGATATTGGCAATACTTGACAAGACCATAGCAGAGAGAAGATCAGCTTCTGATAGAGCTTCTGAGCGCATAGCAGGTTTAGAAAGACGTATTGCCGAAACAGAAGGCGAAATATCCGGTACGAAGCAATCACTTGAAACAGTAATCCAAGAAATTACTTCAAATGCTAAAGAGCAAGAACGCTTCGCAAATGCATTAAGAGAAGCGGAAGTCACTTTACAGGATGCACAGGAACAAAGTGCTGAATTACAATCTCGCATCGGAACATTGCGTGAAACAATTGCCGAAAAGCAAAATGAGAAAGGTCGTTTGACTGCATCCATTGAATTTCTTTCTAATCTTGTTGAGACAAAAGAAAGTTCAGTGTACTTGTCATCATCCAAAACATGGAATCCAGTATCAGGTAAAATCACCTTGGCTGAAATCATTAATGCGGATGAAGCCATTGGAATTGCTATTGAAGCTGCACTAGGAGATGCAGGCGGATATTTTGTGGTTGATACCATTCAAGATGCACAACAAGGTTGTATCGAGCTCGAAAAAGCATCAAAAGGAAAAGCTTCTTTTCTTTGTAGAGAATTCATTCCAAACTGCTCTGCACCCGGCAATCAGCCAAAAGAATCAGGAATCATTGGTTGGGCAAGTGAGATTGTATCTGTTGATGATACAATTCGACATTCACTTAGGCTTTTACTCGGCAAAACACTGATCGTAGAATCTGCAGAAATAGCAAATCTCATTCGCAAGAATCATCCAGATTGCACATGCATTACTCTCCGTGGCGAGATATATGGCGCTGAAGGTATTATTCGTGGTGGCTCGATTTCTTCTTCTGAAGGTAAAAAAATCGGTAGAAGAGAACAAATTGCGAAGCAACAAAAAGCATTGGATAGTCTTCTCAAAGAAATTGATGCATTGCAAGCAGAAATTACATCGACTAAATCAACTCATGATGCAATTGACCTCAAAAAATTAACCGAACAAGTTCGCAAAGCAGAATTTGAAAGAAATGTTTTTGAGCAAGGGATATCCAAATTGCGATATCGCAAAGAAGCCCTCGAATCTGCAAGAGAAAAGCAGGATGAGACATTGAGCAATCTTCATGCAGAATTGGCTGAGTTCAAAGGGAGCAATACAAGCTTGAATGAAGCAATGGACGATGTTAATTCAAAGCGCTTTGAAGCCGATGAGCTCAAAAAAGGGATATTAGCCCGCATTCAGGAAACAGACAATCAATTGATCAATTCCGAAAATGCATTTAGACAATCCGAAATTGCGCTTGTTCAAAAACGTGGCGAAGAAAGATCCGTTTCTTCCGAGATTCGCAGACTGGAAGAAATTATTTCCCAAAAAACAGAGCAATTGCAATATCTCAAAGATGAGCAAGAAAGAGCAGGCAATGAACAATCAATGCTTGAATCTTCTATGAATGCTGTTGCATCTGATTTGATTGAAGAAGAAGAGCGCGTGAAGAGTTTGCAGGAAGCAATTTCTCAAAGACAAGATAAAGCACGTGATTTCAAAGAAAGAAGACAACAAGTTCGCAATATTGAAGGCGAGATTCGAACACTTGAGCATGCTATAACCGAGCAAGTACATGCCACAGAGCTGAGTTTACAACAAGCTCAAATCGAATTCAAGAGAATTCTAGAAAAGATCGAGGAGCAGTATCCTGATATTGACCTTGGCAATCTTCCAGAGTCGTGGACATTACCTCAGGACTTTGATGAATTGATTGAAAAAGAAAAAGCAAGAAAACTATCCAATAGATTACAAAATCTTGGGAATGTTAATTTTCTTGCATTAGAAGAATATGAAAAAGAACATGAACGCTTGGAATTCTTGAAGAGTCAGCTTGCCGATTTATCACAAGCAGAGGAATCATTGCAAGCAACTATGGATGAGATCAATCAAACAGCTCAGCAGCGCTTCAATGATACATTTGAACAAATTAGAAGTCATTTCAAAGATCTCTTCGCAACATTATTCAGCGGTCGCGGAGAAGCTGAAATACATCTTGGTGAAGGTGATCCATTAGAATGTTCTATTGAGATTACAGCAAAGCCACCAGGGAAAAGACCCCAATCAATAGAGTTGCTTTCAGCAGGTGAAAAAACACTCACTGCGATTGCTTTGCTTTTTGCGATCTATCTTGTCAAACCAAGTCCATTTTGTATCTTGGACGAGGTAGATGCACCTCTCGATGATGCGAATATCGATCGCTATTTGCAACTCATCAAGAGTTTCAGCGAAAAAACCCAATTCCTGATGATTACACATAATAAGAAAACCATGGAAGCTGCTGATACGCTCTATGGTGTCACACAGGAAGAAGAGGGCGTCTCTAAAGTTGTATCTGTGCGATTGACAGGTTCTTGATCATTATTCACAAATTCTTTGCTCTTACATGAAACAATTCCTCATTGCACTCATTATGATAAGCGCTTCATGCATGCTAAATGTTACAACTCTTCATGCGCAGTTTGAGGAAGATTTACCACAAATCACCACTCAAGACACCTTAAAAGCATCAATTAGAACTGTGTGGAAGGGCATCAAGAGAGCATTCAATGAATTGGGTACTTTTTCGGATCCATCAACTCGAGATCCAAAGATGGATGAAAAGACAGGTCTTTATCGTGGATTTATTCGTTCTGATTTTAGAGTATTCGCCGGTGGTGCAGATACAACCTATAAAGTTCTTGAGCGATATGGCCGACTCCCCGTTATTCGCGGAGGTACATGGATGGCAGGCAGAGTGAAATATGAATTCAAGGTTCGTGAATTGTCGGAAGATGTCACCTATGTCTCTCTGGTCTGCGGCATTTCAGGTTATGAAGAAGGTGTTACGAATGAAGTTCATTTCTGGAATTCTAATGGCATTCTCGACAAAGAAATCATGGACCTCTTAAAGCGGCTCATTCTCGATCCGGAAACGGAAAACTTCAAAGAAAATCGCATGAATTAATACAAGCCCCGAATTTCGGGGCTTTTTTTATGGACGACAATGCATCAGAAATAATCGATTATTCACAATACCAAGTGATTGATATGCATTCGCTCTATGATTGAATATCGGAGCTGTTACATAATCCGCCATCATACCAGCAAAAGTGAATCCATCACTCATTCTTTGCATAATCATAGCTGATGAAGTGGCATATGCAAATGTTCCACTTTTGGGTGACATCGCATAAGATCTATTTATGTCTAGAGCATTTTTCTGCATGAATTTCTGTCCATTCACGATGATAAATGGATCCTGCTGTGAATCCCCGCAGAGATATAATTCTTGACCATCATGCGTGAATCTGATTGGTCCCACATTCAGTCCCGCATCATATTCTGCTGTATTCATTACAATAATATTCATTCCTGTTTTGAAGGCTGCCATACCGAGCATTGGTTCAAAAGGGTGCAGAACAATATCATCAATTCGATCATATGATTGTGTTTCGAGTGGCTTGATAAACTCACTTGAGTACAAAAAACCCGTTACTCTTGTGCCATTGCCATAAGCGCATCCGAAAGAATTTCCTGATTGATTGATCTGAAGAAACTTTAGAAACTGGGCCGAAAGCATCTCCTCATCATTTTTGTGTATACGCCATAATTCTCCCTGCTTTCCAGCAAATACAAGTGAATTATCAATCATGAAGCCCGCCATCAAACACTCATCAAATCTTCCTAATTCAGTCTCATTCAATATGAGTGAAATCCCACCTGCACTTCGTGAACGATAAGCAAATTGACTACCATCAAAACTCAATGCTATATCACCAATTCGATTTATAAGTACTTGTGTAAATAGGTCTTCTTCTCTGAGAATATGCAATCTTTCGCTTTGTCCATCAATTACAGTATAAGCCAGAATGCCAAATCTTGAAAAACCTATATATCCCGGGATTCCGGCACCAATAGGAATTGTGGAATCATTCGTAATGATATACCAAACTCCATTTTTCATAATGGGATAGGCATATTTCTCGCCATCAGGAGAGAAAATTGGAGCTTTCAAAGAGTCTACATCCATCCCCTTTTTACTATCTATAGTTAATGCATATCTTTTTGAGAAAGGCGATGTAACTGCCCACCAATGCCCTGTTGTATCAATTCCAATAGAAATCAATGGCTCTGAACCATCTAAAAGCATTTCTCCACCACATTTACGCTCCTGTGCTTCAACAAGGAAGACCGAGCACAGAAAGACCGCAATGAAGTATTCCCATTTAATTCGTAGTTTCATGGTTTGAACATGCATATATCTTCCGATTTCTAGTTGTAAGCATGATTTACTTCATTTCAGACATACATCTTGGTTTGGGTTCCAGAGATCAACAAATGGAACGCGAAACAGCTTTTATAGAATTTCTTCGCTCCATTGAGAATGACTGCGAATCTCTTTATATCATAGGAGATTTATTTGATTTTTGGTTTGAATACTCAACAGTCATTCCAAAGCAATTTTATAGAACACTTGCTGAATTGAAACATTGGACAAATCGTGGCAAGTCTGTGACCTATCTCATGGGTAATCACGATTTCGGACATGTCTCGTTTTTCAAAGAAGAATTTGGCATCACAGTTTTTGAAGATGATATAGAATGCAATATTTCCGGCAAGCGTTTTTATCTCGCTCATGGAGATGGGAAAGCATATAATGATACAGGATATCTCATTCTCAAAAAAATATTGCGAAGTCCAATCAGCAAAACACTCTTCCGTTGGATCCATCCCGATATTGGCATTGGCATTGCTTCATGGGCTTCACGCGGAAGTAGAATGCACACCGATGCAAAAGAATATGGAGAGCAATCAATTGGTGATGGATTGAGAGATTTTGCCGAAAAGAAGATACTCAATGAGCACATTGATTTTGTCATCATGGGACATAAACATAAAGCCGAAGTCACTTCATTCGGTAATGGTGTATATGTCAATCTCGGACATTGGCTCTCCTTCCCTGCCACTTATGCCATATTCGACGGACAAACTCTTGAGCTCAGAAGTACAACTTGATTACTGTTTGGCGAATGCATAATTCAACATTTTATATAGCAATCTTGCTGTAGTCAAATCAGGGTGATGCACTTTTTTCTCAGGGGCAAGTTCCACGATATCAAAACCTATAATCTTTCTTCCGGATTGAATTAATTCACGAAAGACATCTAGCGTTTCAGAATAGAGGAAACCATCAGGTTCTGGAGTTCCGGTAGATGGCATAATTGATGGATCAAAATAATCAACATCGAATGTAACATACACTTCTTTTGAAAGTGTAGAGATTACTGATTTTTGCCAATTCTTACCATGTAAACCTCTACGAATTGCTGATGCATAAAATGTATTCACGCCTTTCTTCTTGATAAATTCAGCTTCTTCTTTGCATTGAGCGCGAATCCCCACTTGAGTAATAGACTTTGGCTTCATGAATTCACAAACTCTAGACATAAAGCATGCATGTGAATATGGGGTTCCCTCATAAGTATCGCGTAAATCAGAATGTGCATCAAAATGCAAAACAGACATCTTCGGATACTTCTTGAAATGTGCTTTAATCGGAGCGGTTGAAATTGTATGCTCACCCCCTAAAGTCACAACAAATTTTCCTTTCTCAAGGAGTTTTTCCACTTGCTTTTCAATAATGTGTAATGCCTTTTCATGCACAGCTTTACCGAATGCAATTGGTTTCAAGGTGGCAATACCGATATCAAAGCAGAGTTCACGATTGAATTCATCATCATAGAATTCCACATAAGCACTTGCATCTAAGATTGCTTTAGGGCCTTTGCCAGCTCCACCTCCATAACTTACAGTATGTTCATATGGAGTTGAAACAATAGCAACAGAAGATTTCTCAAGATTTGAATGAGCACTTTCAATAGCCAAAAAATTGCCTGACTTACCAAGTGTTTGCATGATAGTATTCCATGATGATTATGTGTATATTTCTATAAATTTCGTGCTTTTGCATGAGTCTGAAAAACATAGTTTTGCATAATCAAATCAACATTACATTGATGCTCATGAAATACTTGTATACACTCCTTTTCGCATTACTCTGTTTCACAACACTTTCATTTACACTTCAGGCACAGAACGATCTCTCTATTGAAGTAAAAAAGGCGGGAGATGCGCTTCGAAGATATATGGAATCAGCACATCCAACTCCCGATATCGGCAGCGAGATTCCTCTCACACCAATGATACCGATGATCACGAATGCACTCACCAATCCCAGTTTTTTCGATGATGTGAATATGATCACAGCGGAAACGGATCAATTGCCCGTCCAGAATGAATCATCTATTGCAGTAAATCCAACAAATCCCTTCAATCTTATTGGTTCAGCTGTGGATTATCGCGCTAGCTCATCTGCTTGGGTATATTATTCGATGGATGGAGGTCGAACATGGAAAAATGTGAATCTAGGGAAACCTCCTAAAATGACCACTTCAAGCAATGATCCATCGGTGGCTTTCAGTCGCAATGGAACAGGTTATCTGGTATATGGTGGATTTGGAGACAGAAGTAAAGCATCACCAGAAAATGGTGTCTTTTTTGCAAGAACTACGGATGGTGGAGTAACATGGACAAAGCACATACCCGTTATTCAGCATTTGGGAGAGCAAACTCCTGATTCCACCTTCGAAGACAAATATTATATCTGGGCTGATAATTCACCAACTTCTCCATATGTCGATAGGCTCTATATTCCTTGGAAGAGAGTCATCAATCGTGATTCATCTACTCAAATCGTGAATGTGTATTCAACAGACAAAGGAAATACCTGGTCTGCGCCTGTTCCCGTTAGCGATAGAGTGCCGGGCATTTCAGAAGATACAACATTTGGCCAGAGTTTTCCATTGACAGTTACTGGTCCGGAAGGTGAAGTTTATACAGTATGGAATTTTGGTCCAAAATCCAGTATTGGTTTCGCAAAATCCGTGGATGGTGGCAATTCATTTACTTCCCCTCGATTGATTCAAACATACCGTTCTTTTGGTAAAGCAAAAGCTTTAGATGAAGGTGTTCGGCATACTCTCAAAGGTGGAGTGAGAGCAGAGGCATATCCATCATTGACATGTGATTTGACCAATGGTCCGAGAAGAGGCTGGCTCTATCTTGCTTGGTCGGCAGACAGCATTCCCAATGTGTATTTTTCTCGCTCCACTGATAAGGGCGAAACATGGTCCACACCAAAGATGGTTCATTCAACGGAAACTAATGATCAATTTTGGCATTGGATTGCGATTGATCCCACGAATGGAGATTTGGGGATTATGTATCTTGATTCTCGTGATGATCCGAATAATATCATAACCAATTGTTATGTGAGTTATTCAAAAGATGGCGGAGATACTTGGATGGATCGAAGAGCATCTGAGGCGCAAAGTGATTTGCGAAATAATCCATTTCGCAATAATGTATTTGCAGGTGATTATAGTGGTTGCGCAATGTATGATGGGATTATCTATCCATCATGGGTTGATATGCGCAATGCAGGAACAACCAAAATCGATAATGATGCATATACATCAATCGTAAATACTCGCATTCCACAACCGGCATATCCATTCACTGCAAGACCATCATCCACAGATACAACTTCGATACGCCTTTTCTGGAAAGCGCCAAAAGCTAGAGTGTTTGATCAACCATTGGATGCGCCAATAACATATGTCCTGTATAGGAATAATGCATTTCTTGCCGAAGTGACAGGAGATTTAGAAAACTATTCAGACAATACTGTTACTGCATTTAAAACATATACCTATGGTATTCGAGTTATTGCCGGAAAAGACACAAGTGCAATCCGTGAAGCAAAGGCTACTGCTGGTGGATCACGTCTACCACAAATGCCAAGTTTGATTGCATCAACAACAATCAGCGAATCAAATATCATCGCTTTGTCAATCCGAGTACCTTCATTCAGGGCAGATTCAATTACGCCATTTATCAACCCAAATATATTATCTCTATTTAGAGATGGCAGTAAAATCAGAGAGTATGCAATTACAATAGCAGATACAGGATTAGTTAAGGTGTTCAATGATACATTGCCCATAGAGGGCTGGTATGAATATTCATTCAGCATAACTGATAAGGCAACATATGAAAGTGCAAGAACGCCAAGAAGCTTAGTATTTGGTGGCAAAGTTGGACTAACATTTTCCGAACAATTTGATATAGATCCATTACGGGCATATTATAGTTCAGGAAGATTCGGAACGAGCTCTGTGTTTTCATTCAGTGGTTCGAATGCTCTCACAGAATCACCAAGCGGACAATATGTAAGAAATGCCCGTGATACCTTCTTGCTCATGCCTGTAAAAACCCTTCCTAATACCGAACATGCGATGCGTTTTATGCATGCCGCCATTGTAGACCCAACTGATTCGGCATTGGTTGAGATTTCACAAAATGGGGGCAAAACTTGGTCCATCATTGGTCAGTACAATGCAACAATGTTCACTCCTTGGCAAGACAGTATCACTAATGCGGATGATTGGAAACCTGAACAGATTTTATTCACTCCTCAATCTGATACCACATTATTCCGTTTACGATTTTTCTCAGGAGCATCATTTCAAGCTGATGGTTGGTGGATAGATGATATCAATATAGGACGGAGCACTGAAATTGCTGAAGAAAAACAAATTGCTAAATCAGTGTACCCTCTTCCTGCGAAAGAGTATGCAACTATATTCATTCCTGAAGCAAAAGAAATAGAATGGAGAGTATTTGATATCTTGGGAAATGAAGTAAATGCTCAGTTGTATTCTGCTGAGCAAAGAGATTATTATCTCTTTTTGGATATACGAAATCTGCATGCAGGAGCATATTCACTCATACTTACCACAAAGGGTAGAATGATTGGTCAATATCCAATATTAATCAGTCGATAAGTACAAACTTCATGCTTGGGAATTTGGTCAAATTTGTTATTTTTGTCTTCCCACTCGCAGGAGTGGCGAAATGGCAGACGCGCTGGACTCAAAATCCAGTGGACCTTAAATCCGTGTGGGTTCGAGTCCCACCTCCTGCACCAAAAGAACTATCTTTTCAAAGCCAATGTATATGCATTGGCTTTTTTTTATGAAAGCCCTCTTACAATAAAATATACGTTTTCATTGTTCCCTTACCCTTCATTTCTGTTTCCCCTCTAAACGCAGTGACAAATTCTCCATTAGTTTGGTTTGATAATTCTAGAACAAAGGATTCACTTACTTGAATTTTTCCAGGCATTCCCGTACTCTCTAATCTGCTTGCAATATTTACAGAATCCCCCCATAAATCATAAGAATATCTATTTAGTCCAATCACTCCGGCAACTGCTGGTCCAGAGTGAATTCCTATTCTCAATTCAATTTTTCTATCTTCAAATCTGAAGGATTCCGCAATAGACATTACCTCTTTAGCAAACATGGCCATTCGAATAGCATGATCATTTTTATGTTCAGGTATTCCACATACAGCCATATAAGAGTCACCTATTGTCTTAATCTTCTCTATACCATGTTTATCAGCAATATTATCAAAGATAGAAAACAACTCATTGAGGTTCTTCACCAAAGAAGATGGGGAGATTGACTCTGCTATTGTAGTAAATCCAACAATGTCAGAAAAGAAAATACTTACAGATGCTGTTTCTTCAGCAATTGTTTTTTCTCCTGAGATTATTCTCTCTGCAATTGTTGAAGGTAAGATATCATGCAATAACTTAGACTGCTCTCTTAATGCAGATAATTCGCTTTTTTGCTGCTGCTCAGCTTCCAATATCTTCCGATTGTGCTCCATAATCTCTGCTTGCTTTCTGATATCTGCACTATGAATTTCAGACTCAAGATCATGAAAGATCATTTGATATGTATAAGCAGATTTCCAATCTTGAACAGTTGCATACATTTTTGACAGCCTTTGAGCATTAGTGGCTTGTTCAAACTTCATATTCGATTGAACAGCATATTCATATGCTTGGTTTACATAAACAAAGGAAATATCATCATCTTTTGCAGGAACAGATTCTTCAAAATATATAGAACCTAATGAACCCATAAATTCATGGATTCTATCAGAATCATTGGATTCTCTACTTAATGCTAAGCCACGTTCATTGAACTCAATTGCCAGATCCAATTGCTTTTGTTGGAGATATAAATGTCCCATATTTGAATAATACTGCATTTCTTCAGAAGCATTCTTGGTATTTCTATAATGCTCGAAAGCTCTTTGATAATATGCTTTTGCTTCATCATATTTTTGAAGCATTAAATATGTGGATCCAACATTATTATAAATGAGATAAAGAGCAGACTTATTCCCCAACTCTTCAAACATATCGATCGAAAGCTTATAATTTAAAGCGGCTTTTTCAAAGTCCTGCAGATTGAAATAAATATTTCCCATACTTGCATGGACATTAGCAATCCCACTTTTTCTTCCCAATTGTTGATTTAATTCTAAACTTCGCTTATAATAATCCAATGCTTTATCTGTGTCTGACAATCTTCTATAAATATTCCCCATATTTATCAATGCTGCTGATTTTCCATATGGATTATTGTCACATTCATAGTATGAAATCGCTTTGAGATACATCGAAAAAGCTAAATCAAACTTAGACCTATCAAAATGCAACATACCAAGAAATATATGTCCATTTCCCAATAGGGTTAACTCGCTTGTATCCTCTAACTTCTGTAATGCCTCTTGAAATTGAGAAAGCGCGGATTCATAATCCCCTTTCATCTTCAGCAGTGATCCCTGTACAAATTGTGTATGAGCCACATGTACCGTATCTGATTCAGACTCAAAAATCTCCATTGCACATTGAATGTGATTTTCAACATCATGAAGATCCATTGTGGCAACTTTTGTTTGCGCAATTGATAAGTGAATTTTGCCAATATTCCGAATTGACAAATTATCATTCTTCTCAAGAAGTGCATATAGCTTTTCTACTACTTGTGATGATTTGCTATAGTAGGATTGCTTATACGTTGCTTCATATAGAAACAAAAGGAATGTACAATAAACATCAGAAGAAAGCTCACTCCAATTAACTGAATCTATAACAGAATTGATAAATATCTCTGCTTCATGATACTTATAGTTTCTGATTAAATCTGCAAATGTAGCTTCGGCATTAACTAATTGATTACTCATAATATATTTTGCCATTACCTTAGACTTGTTTGGAGATTCTTCATACTTATAATTTCATACATTAAATAGCTTTGCTGTTTTATGAAATAGTAAGCTTCAGCTTTTAGCATTAATTATTCTTCTTCCATTCATCATACATGGAACGAAGCAGTTGCACATCTTCCCAAGCGGGTTTTTTCCAATTTGGATTGCGTAATAAAGCTGCAGGGTGATAGGTTGCTAGCAGTGAGACGCCATGATAATTCATGACTTTTCCTCTGATTTCCTGCATTTGATGATTCTTCTTGAAGAGAGTATTCACAGCTGTGAGTCCGAGTGCCAAAATGAATGCAGGCTTAATGAGTTCGATTTGCTTTTGAAGATACGGTTCGCATTGCGCGATTTCATCTTTTTCGGGTCTTCTATTTTCAGGTGGACGACATTTGATGATATTGGCGATATAGACTTCATCACGAGATAATTCAATCGCTTCGAGAATCTTGGTGAGCAGTTTCCCAGCTGCACCAACAAATGGCAATCCTTGTGCATCTTCATCAGCACCAGGAGCTTCACCAATAATCAATATATCAGCATTGGGATTACCTGAACCAAATACGAATGAATTGCGAGTTGAACCCAATCGACATTCCATGCATGTATGAATATGCTCATGCAAAATAGGAAGAGTTATAGCGGATTGCCAATCAGGATTGATACTCATGATAGTCTGTTCGGATTCAGTGTAAGATTCTTGAGTGATAATTGCTTTTTGCGACTCAATAAACAAAACCGATCCCAAGATTTCTTGTTGTTGCACAAGGTATCGTTCAAGATCGGTTTTCTGTTTTTTCATATTGGAATATCCTACTTCTTCAGCTTAATTTTATTCCTTCTTCCAATAATTCATTTACTTTCCCCATAGATTCAGCTTCAGCATAAAATCTTATGAGAGGTTCTGTGCCAGACGCACGAATCAAAAGCCAGCCATTTTCAATGAAGAATTTATATCCGTCTTTTGTATTTGACCCAATAACCTGAAATCTGCCAATTTTTGTTGGGCCTTTTGCACAAGCTGCCAAGATTGCTTTTTTCTGCTGAGGAGTCACATGCACATCTTTGCGCATATATCTATGTGGACCAAACTCTTCATCCAATTCATCACATAATTCACGCAACGTTTTTTTGCGTGTTGCCATCATCTCTATTAACAGAAGAGCATTGAAAATACCATCTCGTTCAGGTATATGAAGCATTGTACCAAGTCCACCGGATTCTTCTCCACCAACAATGATCTTCTCTTCATTCATGAATTTGGCTACATATTTAAAACCAACCGGTGTTTCATGAAGAGGGATGGAATGTTTTGTGCAATACTGTTCTATCATTGAAGTTACAGAAACAGTTTTTACAACTGCTCCACGCTTTTTCTTCACTTCCCACATATATTTCAGAAGGAGAATAAAGAGCTTTTGTGAATCCACAAAATTACCTTCATTATCAGCTGCTCCAAGTCTGTCAGCATCTCCATCAGTTGCAATACCTACATCATACTTCCCTGTTTTCATGAGGTCTAAAAATTCATGAAGATTATGCGGGATCGGCTCGGGATGTTTTACTTCACCGAATGTAGGATTGACTTCTGCATGTAATTCTGTGACATTATTCAAAACCTTAGGAAGAATATTCTGTCCGGCACCATACATTGCATCGAGAAGAACGGTATATCCAGAATCATTGATCAAATCTAGATCGATTTTCTTTCTGATATAGCGGAGATATGATTCTTGTGCATCAAAGGGCCTGATCATTCTTTCTAGAATATATTCATCAAGAGATTTTGCAGGAGCTTTTGGAATTTTATTTCCCAATTTTTCTAATTCTTTTTCAATCTCAGCAATTTCTTCTGGATATGCAGGACCACCAAAACGACCCTTCACTTTGAATCCACTATAGATTGGTGGATTATGACTCGCTGTGATGACAATCCCGAGAACTGAACCCTTTTGTTTCGTATGAAATGATACTTGGGGTGTGGAAGAAATATCCTGGGTTATATGCACAGTAATTCCATGAGCAGCAAAGACTCGACCAGTCTCCTCTGCAAATTCTTTCGACATAAATCTTGTATCATAGCCAATCACGGCAGACGGATTTTTATCGCCGATACGCTTGATATAATTAGCAGTTGCCGTTGCAACTAGTGCAAGATTGTCATAGGTGAAATCACGCGCGATGATTCCGCGCCATCCATCAGTTCCGAAGACAATACTCATATCCAACCCGCTTCAAATGTGGTGAATCATTGAATTCAATCAGAGAATCGACATGCCAGCATAGCGAGCTGAACTTCCAAGTTCTTCTTCTATCCGTAGCAATTGATTGTATTTAGCCACTCGATCCGTACGGCTCGGGGCTCCTGTTTTTATCTGTCCGGCATTTGTCGCAACAGCAATATCTGCAATTGTGACATCTTCAGTCTCTCCGGAACGATGAGAAATGATAGTTCCATACTGATTTTCTTTTGCAAGTGCAATCGTATGTAATGTTTCTGTCAATGTTCCAATTTGATTTACTTTAATCAAAATAGCATTGGCAATATTTTCATCAATTCCTCTTTGCAAGAATGCAGGATTTGTTACAAACAAATCATCTCCAACTAGTTGAACACCTTTTCCTGCAAGAGCTTCAGTGAGTATAGACCAACCAGACCAATCATTTTCTCCCATTCCATCTTCTATCGAGAATAATGGATATTGTTCGCACATTGATGTGTACCAAGCAACCATTTCCTCTGCTGTTTTAGATGAACCACCGGATTTATACATATGGTATTTACCATCTTTGTACATTTCACTAGCGGCAACATCGATTGCCAAAACGATGTCCTCACCCGGTGTAAAACCTGCCATAACAATGGCATTCATTATCAAATCAAAAGCTTCTTCATTAGATTTCAATGAAGGGGCAAAACCACCTTCATCCCCAACTGAAGTATTGTAATGTTGCTTTTTGAGCACTGAGCGCAATGAATGAAAAATTTCAGTTCCCATTCTGAGTGCATCTGAAAATGTATCGGCTCCTACAGGCATTACCATGAATTCTTGAATATCCACCGTATTATCTGCATGCTTGCCGCCATTCAAAATATTCATCATGGGTACAGGCAAAGTATTGCCGACAAGTCCACCCAAATATCGATACAAAGGCAAGCCATAACTTGCAGCAGCAGCTTTTGCTACGGCCATAGAAACGCCAAGAATAGCATTTGCACCAAGATGAGATTTATTTGCTGTTCCATCTACATCAATCAACATTTCATCGATTTCATGCTGATCATCGGCTTCCATGTCTTCTAGAGCTTCAGCAATTATTGTATTGACATTTTCAACGGCTTTTTGTGTCCCTTTTCCACCATATCGTGTTTCATCACCATCGCGAAGTTCACAAGCTTCATGCTCCCCTGTACTTGCTCCAGAGGGAACAGCCGCAGAACCAAATGAGCCATCTTCAAGAATGACATCGACTTCTATTGTTGGATTTCCTCTTGAGTCTAGAATTTCACGGGCATGAATATCTGCAATGATTGAATTCATGATACATTCCAATATGTGAGAAAAAAGGCAACCTTTGACATAGCAATGGTCGCCCTTACATATGAGTTGGGATTTGACTTTTCAAAAAGTGATTGCATCAATCTTTGCAGCAAGGTCCATGTCAAGCAATGTAAGACCGCCCTTGTCATGTGTGCTAATCGATACATCAATTTTATTCCAGCCATATAATCGTATTTCAGGATGATGATCCATTGCCTCGGCATGAATCGCAATTGCATTGATGAAACCTATGGCTGAGACAAAATCATGAAGAATACATGTTCTCACGATTGTTTTGCCATCCGATTCCCATAAAGGCAATAATTCCAAGTGATTGCGTATAGCTTCCTCGGAGAGAAGATCAGGTCTGCTCATGGAGAATACCTAAATCAATTCATATGGGCTTCGAGGCGCTCAGTGATATATGGTTTGCCAACGGCACCAATGATTGTATCAACCAATTGACCACCCTTAAAAATCAAAATCGTGGGGATGGAACGAATACCAAATTTTTCAGCTGCTTGTTGATTATTGTCAACATCCAATTTCCCGATCACCGCCTTTCCATCATAGTCTTTGGCAAGATCTTCGATAATAGGAGCAATCATACGACATGGACCGCACCAAGTGGCCCAAAAATCAACGAGAACGGGTTTATCGGAATTCAAAACTTCTGCCTCGAAATTCTCATCGGTGATATGTAATGGTTGGGACATGAGTTAAAACCTATGGAATATGTTTTAGAAATGTAATGACTGCAAAACTACTAAAAAAACCCATCGAATATGATGATTTGAATTTGTCAATAGAGCATTTTTACATAAATGATTGACAATTGAAAGGGATAGAACCTCTTATACAGCTCAAGCCTGCATTGTATGTAGTCTTTCTGCGGCTGATTCCAATACTTGATTGGATTTACAGAAGCAAAATCTCACATAATTTCCTGCCCTTTCTGGTCTGAGATAAAATCCAGTGCTTGGAATACAAGCTATGCCGATTTCTTTTATTAACCAATTCGTAAATGAACGCATATTCGGGAATGGATATTCGGAAGTATCTGCCATTATGAAATATGCACCTTGTGGAATGATAGGATATAGTCCAGCTGAGGAGAGTGCATGCGCTAGGAAATCCCGTTTATCCTGATACATTTGCTTTAATTGATGGAAATATGCGTCAGGTAAGTCCAAAGCAGCAGCTGCAGCACCTTGAAAAGGCATTGCCGTCGAAAACACAGTGTATTGGTGAATATTGCGAATTGGGATTTGCAATTCTTCAGGTGCAATCACCCAACCTATTTTCCAACCTGTAAAAGAAAATGATTTTCCTAAGCTTGAAATTGTAATTGTACGATGCTTCATATCAGGCAAGGATCGCATTTGTATATGGCCTGCTGGATCAAAACTAATATGTTCATACACTTCATCCATGATTGCAAGTACATCGAATTCTTGACATAAATCAGCGATAAATCCAAGTTCCAATTGGCTAAACATAGTACCTGTTGGATTATGCGGTGTATTTATGATAATTGCTTTGGTCTTCCCAGAAAATGCCTCTCGTAATTCATGATGATTAAATTTAAAAAGTGGCTCATGCAATGTTACAGGCACCGGAATTCCTCCAGCCATGCGAATGACAGGCACATATGAATCATAACATGGTTCAAATACAATAACTTCATCGCCAGGATTTATAAAGGCTAATAAAGTGGAAAGCAATCCTTCAGTGGCACCCGTAGTAACAGTAATCTCTCTATCTGGATCGATTTCATGAACATAGAATCTCGATTGATGTCTCGCAATTGCTCTTCTAAGTGTATGAGCTCCAATCATAGGAGCATATTGATTATTTCCAGAAGCTATTGACTCCATTGCAATGCGCTTAATTTCAAGAGGTCCATCAAAATCAGGGAAACCCTGACCAAGATTAATGGCATTGTGCTCTAGAGCCAATTGCGTGATTTCTGAGAAAATGGTAATGCCCATTCCCTCTACTCTATCTGCATGAAAATGTGTTTTCTTAGACATGGTATTATCGCAAATGAACAGGTGGAATTTGTGATTTCTTGCGAAGCTTGATATTCAATGTTTCCACAAGCAATGAGAAGGCCATTGCTGAATAGATATATCCTTTTGGAACATGTACTCCAAATCCTTCAACGAATAATGTCAAACCAACCATTAATAGAAATGATAATGCAAGAATCTTAAGTGTAGGGTGTTTTTCAACAAATTCACTTATGGCTGTTGCCGATAGAAGCATAATTGTCAATGCAATGATGATTGATGCAACCATAATAGGAATATGATTAGCTAAACCAATAGCCGTAATAACAGAATCAAGTGAAAATACAAGATCAATCAAGAGAATCTGACCAATAACAAGAAAGAAAGCACTCTGAGCCACTTGCTTATTGCTAGATTCTTCTTGTTTACCCTCCAATTTCGAATGAATTTCAAGCGTACTTTTTCCCAAGAGAAATAATCCCCCGAAAATCATGATAAGATCTCTTCCGGAAAAATCATGTCCTATCATGGAAAATAGTGGATAGACCAGGCCTGCTAGATAGGATATGCTCATTAGCAAGAGAAAACGCAATATCAATGCACCAAAGATCCAGATTCTACGGGCTTTTGCATGCTGTTCAGAGGGTAATTTTCCTATGATAATCGACACAAAAATTACATTATCAATACCTAATGCAATTTCCAAAAGGGATAGAGTCAATAAACTAAATAATCCCTCTGGGGTCAGAAAAACCTGCAAAAATTCCATATATGCTGTCTCATATGTATTAAACATTCACTCTGTATACACATCAAAGATAGCAAAGCGCTTCATGAGTCGAAAACGATGTGCAAACCAACTTTACCATGTAAATCATTCAATCTCTTTGCATACATGGGATTTATAGTGAAAAATGTAACTAAATTTGTAGCAAAATGTTATTAAAGCGTATGACAAAACATCCGGCGAAGATGTCTGATATCGAGCTATATGCCGCGCTCAAACTAGAGAAACCACGTTCTGAAGAGGCATTTGCAGAGTTATACGCCCGATATTCACCCCGGATATTTGCTTATTGCCGGAGAATATTGGGTGATTATGATCGTGCGCAGGATGCATTTCAGGATACATTTGTCAAATTTTTCAATAGTGCACAACAAGAAAAAGAAATGACAAATGTTCCAGCTTATCTGCTCAGAATTGCTCGTAATCTCTGTTTGAATATGCAGAGAAATAGCAAAGGACATATATCCCTAGAAGAATTTCACTTGCCATCTTCTTATGATATTTCACATGAGAAGAAAGAATTACTGGCTTTAATTACACAGGCGATGGAGACATTGCCCCTTGACTATAAAGATGCATTTATCCTAAGAGAATATGAAGGATTGAGTTATCAAGAAATCGCTGATATGACTGAAAGCTCACTTTCAACTGTTAAGATTAGAATTTTTAGAGCTAAACAGAAAATCAGAGAAATCCTTGAACCATATATCTCTGATATCTCAAAACATTGAACTATATAGATAGTATACATGGAACAGCAACAAAAACCTGAGCATATTGACGAACTTATCACTTCTTATCTTGACGGTGAATTACCGATTGAGAAAGAAGATGTCATGTTCAGTTCACTTGCTTCAAATTCAGAAGATTCTCGCTCTGCAATGCGCGAACTTGTTTCCATGCGGAATGTGATTCCTCACGATATCGAGGCATTTACTCCTCCAATAGCAGCAAAAGATGCAGTATTTTCACAATTGGGAATGACCTCAAAAAACACTGAAAAAGCCAAATCAGGATGGAAAAAAGCCATTCTGCCTCTAGCTTTTTTAGCTTTGGGTTTGGCGGGAGGTTATGGTATAGGCGATACCTTCTCTTCAAATGAAAAAGAGGAAGTAATGCAATTAATGGAGAAACAACATACAATCGGAGGTTTTTCCCCACTTATATCCGGCGGAATTTCACCGAGTATACCAAGCATTACTTTACAACAATCAGCGCCTATCAGAATTATCTATAAGGATCGCATCAAAAATATGGCAAGCGTCACACCGATGATAACATTGCCACCCATTTCGGTAAATCAAGCTGCAAATGGGCAAGACGCCTCCAGCCAATCTGAAATATCCTCGCAAGCGAAGATAAGTGATGCAGACAAGCAGGTTTCAGCTGAAACAATTGCAAAAACCAAAGACAATCCAAATGAAACTTCATCGATTGATTCAAAAGAGAATAACAAAACTGAGTCAATCATCACTGCAAACTCTACGATTTCAAATATTCAAACAAATATATACCCACAATTTTGGATGCAATTCCGAGGAATGTCCTCACTTCAAGCTCCTGAATATGTAGGTATTCGCCAACAATTGGGCATTCTTGACAATGCAAGAGTAACATTTGCTTGGTCATTGGGCGAGCATTTTTCAGTTGGGATTGAAGCTGGAAGAGAGCCATTTGTGTTGAATTATCAAGGGATCAAGGAAGACAGACCATTTGTGTTCAATCAATATTCCCCAATGCTCACAGGCGGTTTATTCCTTCAAGGAAGAACTTCAGCGCTGGATTATCTTGGTAATTCAAGATTCTATGCACAAGCAGTGGCTGGTGGAACAGAAATTGGCGTGCTTGGAAAGTTTGGCTTGGGCATTGCATATCCGATCAGCAATCATATTTCATTACAATTGGGTCTTGAGCAATCGTATATGCAATTTCAATTCCAAGGAAATGCTTTTGATTCCCAGAAGCTAGATTTACTCTATGGAATTTCCATAATCCTATGATGAACATGAATATAATAATGAAATATTTCAAGCTCATAGTACTTACAACTACATTTTCAGTATTCGGACTGTATAGTTGTAAATCGCCAATTGATCTTGATAAAGATGTGAAAGAAGTTCCTGTCCAGACAAATCCGGTTGAAATCTCTTCTATGCGTTTTTCTATAGATGGTGGGGGAAGATCTATGAGATTTATTCCAAATTCCCCACCGGAAGAAGGTAGATTTTCATTCAAATCTCTTAATCTAGAAAAAGCATATGTGGATACTACAAGTAAATCTAAACTCAGATTGGCTTTGAGATTTGGAATCACTACCGATATACCCGACTCATCACGATTCGAAGAAGTATTGCCAAAGTTGCTTTCATGTGAATTTGACACTGTAACGGTACCAATTTTTGATAATCCACCTAGTCCAAGAGAGAAAGTTTCTGTTATATTGAACAAATCGAGATTGCTCACATATATCTTTTCAAAAAGGAAAGATGGGCCAAGTGGTTATAAAATGAATCGGACTGAGAGAGAATTTGATTTGCTTGATGATAAAGACGGTTACAATCATACGGATGCATATGTCTATGCAATTAGAACGCGACTATCAGATTCGAAAACAATTATCAGCATCATCATTGAATCTGGATTTTCATTAAACGCGGTTGAGATAGATTCATTTGACAAAAATTTCCGTTCTAATACCAGTGGGAAATCAATTTTAAAAATTACATTTTAAAGCTCTTTTAATTTCACATTTTTCAGAGGTCCGTCATGGTCCATGTAGTACGATTTTCTCGATCTATCATGAGCTTTCTCATGATAGTGTGCGCAATGACATCAGTTTTATTAGCTGGTGGTCCCGCTGCACCAAAAGAATTTAAAGTTATCCCTGATGGAGAGCCAATTGCTCCTGCCACACTCAAACTTTCATGGGTTGCACCATCAGATGATACCACATTGCAATATGTTGTCTATATGGCATCTATTGTTGGGAATGTTCCTTCTGATTTCAAAGCAATCATTGAAACATGGAAAACAGAAGCACTTTTGAAAAATGTTGTTGCTGGTACTCATAAGTTTTATGTGGTTGCGAGAGCAGGTGGCGCTCAAAGCGAACCATCAACAAAGATTACAATCACCGTAAGGGGTGAAGTACCAAATACATTTGCAATTGTAATTGATCCATTGATTCAGAATATTCTTGAAGGGAAATTATATTCTTATCAAGTAAAACTTCAGTACCCTGAAAATTATAAAGGTGGTTTTGGATATAAGCTTGAAAAAGCTCCAGCGGGAATGACAATTTCTGATAATGGAAAGATTGAATGGGCGAATCCAATTGCCGGCACATATGAAATAACTGTTTCTTCATGGATGCTTGAAGCACCAAATTCTCAAGCAGTTAAGACTTTCAAAATCATTGTTGGCACAGAAAAGAAGAACTTTGAAATTATCTCTAAACCGAAAGAAATTGCATGCATCAATAAATTGTATGTATATGAAGCAGTTGCAAGAGTACCTGTAGATGGTGGCACCGTGATTTGGTCACTTTTCGAACCAATTGATGGCATGTCTATCGATGAAAAATCTGGACGATTAACGTGGACCCCAACAAAAACAGGAACTTATCGCGCAAAAATCAAGGCAATGTTTATCAAAGGAAATGATACACTCATAACCTATCAATCATGGACAATCATTGTAAAAGAAAACTGTGAAAATGTACCGGCACCTCCATGCGCAAAATTTGTGGGAATGCTTCGTGATGATAATGGCAATCCGATTTTGAGTGGTAAGGTAAAAGTAATCAGACTCGAGAAAGATAATTTGGGTCCATCTGCATATGAAGCAATAGTCAAGAATGGTCAATGGATGGTAATGGTTCGTGCTGGTTCATATAAAATCAGATTCGAAGGTGAAGGTTTTATTGCAGAATGGTATGAAAATGTCCTTGAAATGGGCGAAGCTAAAGTCTTGATTGCAGAGTGTGATAAAATCATTGAAATTCCTGCAAAAGTTACTTTGAAAGCCAAACCTGCAATGAAAGTAATCGAAGGAATGGTAAAAGACAGCGAAGGTAATCCTGTTCCGAATTCCATGGTTTCATTCATGATCATTGAAGCGAATGGTGGAAGCAAAGATGGTGGGATGAGATTCACTGTGAAAACAAATGATAAAGGGCAATATCGCATTGAAGTTCCTGCAGGAATGACATATATCGCGATGGCAACTCCAAATGAAGCATTGGTAAAGTCACATTCACATGTATATTATGATGGAAAGCTCAATGCAAATGATGCTCTCCGTTTCACCGTGAATGATGTAATGGTGATCAATTTCACATTACTCAAAAAAGCAGTCTATAATAATGGTCTTGCAGTAGCTTTGAAAGACACTAATGGCATTGGAATCAAGGGTCGTGTGACATTACTTCCCGTTCAAAAAGATAAAGAACCTAAAAAAGGAATGGCAATTACAGTTGAAACTGATTCAAATGGTAATGCTTTGTTCTCAAACATTGAGCCAGGCATGTATATCATTCAAGGTATGCCAAATACTCGCGCTTATGCTCCCGGCTTCTATACATCAACCGGCTTTGCAGCTATGTCATGGAAAGAAGCAACAAGAGTGGAAGTTGGTGAAGTGATGATCACACTTGTATATGATATTCGCCTTCGTCCTGTTCAAGGTAAGCGTGGTGCTGCTCGTGTTGATGGAATTATCAAAGGTCGTGGCATGATGGCAAAAGCAGAATCTCCATTTGCAGAAGTAGAACTCGGTGGCGCACTTCTTTTTGCACTCGATGAAAATAATGACATAGCTGACTATGCAATGAGTGATAATGCTGGAACATATTCTATGTTTGATTTGGGTCAAGGTACTTTTTCAATCATGGCAGATATGATTGATTTTGAGCCTGCTTTTGGTTCAATCTCAACTGATTATGTAAATGCAAGAACTGTAAATAGTTCCATCACAATGGGAAGCAGTGCATTGTCTGTTGATGAACCAACAAATATTCTTGGAGAAGATATATATCCAAATCCTGCGAATTCATTTATATCAATTTCGGGCCTAACATTCCAAGGTTCAGCTACAATCAGAATCTATTCCACATCCGGAATAATGCTATCTGATTTCCCTGTGAATATCGATGGTAAGCACATTACATTCCCTGTGAATGATCTTGCAACTGGTACATATATGTTCCAAATCATGCAAAATAACTCAGTAATGAATGGTCAATTCTCAATCATTCGCTGATATACTTAAAACTAAAAAAGCCTCGCTCTCTTTTGGGGAGCGAGGCTTTTTTTATTCTAAGGTTCGTTAAACAAAAGGTAGTTTCACTACTTCTGCATCGAATTCTTTCCCTCTTGCTGAGATTTGTATAATTGTTCCAGGTTCTGCTAAAGCGGTAGGCACATAACCAAGACCAATGCCAACATTCAAAATTGGGGAAATATTTCCACTAGTCACTTCACCTACAGGATTCCCAGCATGATGAATTGGATAATGTTGGCGAGCAATGAATTTTTCTGCTACAACTTTGAATGCGATTAGTTTTCTTGTTGGGCCTTGTTCTTTTACATTTGCAATTGCTTCAGAACCATTAAAGCTTCCCTTTGCAAGTTTTGTGATCCAGCCAAGTCCAGCCTCGAGAGGATTTGTATCTTGAGTGATATCATTTCCATATAAACAATATCCTTTCTCAAGTCTCAATGTATCACGAGCACCAAGTCCAACAGGTTGAATCCCGTGCGCTGAACCAGCTTCAAATATGGCATTCCAAATCTGTTCGCAGACTTGTTCATCCCCACGGAAATACAATTCAAAGCCAAGCTCACCGGTATAGCCAGTGCGTGAGATGATCATATGTAAGCCAGCAAGAGCACCATCAGCAAATCCATAATATGGAATGTCAGAAAGATTCACATCTGTGAGTGTTTGCAAGGCATCCAAAGATTTAGGACCTTGAACAGCTAGAAGATTTATCTCATCACTCACATCATTAACTGATACATCCATTCCTTGTGCCTGTTCATGCATCCATGCAATATCTTTATCAGCACAGGCACCATTAATCACCAGCATATAATGATCACCTCTATGATAGACTAGCATATCATCGATAATACCGCCATCTGGATAACACATTGCTGAATATTGTGCTTTATTGGGAACAAGCTTGGATGCATCATTGATTGAAATTTTCTGTACAAAATCCAAAGCCTGAGGACCACGAATTTCAACCTCACCCATATGCGACACATCGAATACGCCGATGTCTTTGCGCACACTCATATGTTCCGCAATTATCCCTGCAGGATATTGAATTGGCATTTCAAATCCAGCAAATGATACCATTTTGGCACCGTTTTGCTTATGTATCGAATGGAATCTTGTGGTTTTCATCATCATCCTTTAATTCTGTTTATGCATTCAACGCTTTATCCAAACGTTGTTTCAATTCTTCAAATTTTTCAATCATATGAAATCGTTCATTCTTTAAAGCAGAATTCTCCTTTTTTAGAGCAGTGAATCCAGCTTCATCGAATAGATCACCTTTGGCGGAGCGTAGTACAGCAATAATCTCATCTTTCTCATCTTGTTCGGCACGCAATTTTTCAATTTCTGTTTGCAAATCACTACGCTCTTGTCTCAATTTTTCAACAGAAGATTCAAGCGAAGATTGTCTTCCTGCAGCTTCCGGATTCAAATCTCTTAATGCAATAATTTGATCCTTTAAATCTCGATTTCTTTGCTTTTCTTCATCCAATTGATCTTCAGCTTCGCTCAATCTATTTGATAAGATCTCTATATCGGAGATCTTTAATTCCAATTGCAGTTTCAAATCCTTTACTTCAGCTTGTAAATCAGAATCTATGAATTCATTATTTGACTCTGTAGTTTGAGCATTCTGTTTCATTGAACGAAGCAGATCTTTATTCTCTACTTTCAGATCTTCAATTTCTCTCAGGAGTGATTCAATATTTGCATCATTTGAATGCTTGTCTAGAGAAGCATTTTTCATTTCTGAACGCAATTGCTCAATCTCTTCCAATCTATCTTGAGCTTCTATCCGTAAACCACGCATATGTTTGAGCATTGCTTCGGATGCTTTTCGCAATTCATCTTCATTTTGAGGAAATTCAGTCATATCTAGTGACTCTTTCAAGAAACCTGAAATCACTGATCTCAATGCGCTATCCATTCCTGATAACTCAGCAAGTTTTCCCTCTAGAATGGTAATCTGACCTTGTCTGATTGCAAGCTCCTCATCATGCTTGGTAGCATTTCTCTTGATGGATTGCAATTCAGTTTTCAGCACATCATATTCTTGTTGTAATCCTGCGCTTTGTTGCAAACTACGCTCTAATGCTTTTACTCTGTCACTCAATACTCTCTGTTCTTGAAGAACTTTTTCTTGATCTTTCTCTTTAACAAGTCTCAATTTTTCAGCACTAAGTAATTGTTGCTGCATTTCCCCATGAGCTGTCTTTAATGCCGAATATGCATCTGCATATAGGCGTATCTCAGCCCATAAAACATCAATTGATTGCGAAATATTCTTTTTCATCACATTCGATGATTCTTGTTGATTTTCTTCAGTAAACATTGCATTCCTCTAACATTTGCTGCTCGCGAAGATACGGATTCGACATGATTTGTGATGTGGAAAAGTCTCAATGCATATGGATAGAATTAACAAATTTGACCAATAAAGAGTATTGAAGAAAAAGTTATCCACATCCATGCAATAATACCCTCCAAGGTATCGTCAGACACCCGCCATTAGCACTCACTTATGCAGAGTGCTAATATAAAATGACATTTCATTATTCACTTTTTACATTTTGGAGATTCATATGAATTTGACTCCTTTGCACGACAGAGTACTCGTGCGTCCTTCAAAGCCGGAAGAAGTTACATCCGGTGGAATCATCATTCCAGATACAGCAAAAGAAAAGCCAATGCAAGGTGAAATCATCGCTGCAGGCCCAGGAAAAACCAATGATGATGGGAAATTGACAGCATTGCAAGTTAAAGTTGGCGACTCTGTATTGT
>JACCDW010106555.1_pt1 | contig 39070 bp, 25 predicted proteins | sample 7449781 | NCBI WGS metagenome assembly JACCDW01 (sample SAMN15323449, study PRJNA562643) | freshwater metagenome | isolation source: river surface water | place: USA:Blue River Watershed | collected 2017-08-18 | reverse complement strand
GGCGAAAACATGGTACGCGCCATTGCGATGGATGGTACCGACGGTTTGCGTCGTGGAATTGACTGCGTGGATTCTGGCGATGCAATTCGCATGCCCGTGGGTGAGTCTATCCGTGGTCGCCTACTCAATGTAGTGGGTGATGCCATTGATGGTATGACACAACTCTCTAAAGACAACGGACGTGGTATTCACCAACTCGCCCCTATTTTTGATAACTTGAGTACCAGCGCAGAGCCTCTGTATACAGGTATCAAGGTAATCGATTTGTTGGAGCCCTATGCAAAGGGTGGTAAAATTGGTTTGTTCGGTGGTGCCGGTGTAGGTAAAACCGTATTGATCATGGAACTCATCAACAACATTGCAAAAGCATACTCAGGTATGTCTGTTTTTGCGGGTGTGGGTGAGCGTACCCGTGAAGGAAACGATTTGTTGCGCGAGATGATTGAATCTGGCGTTATTAAATATGGAGAAGCATTCAAGCACAGCATGGAAAAAGGCGGATGGGATTTGGATGCTGTTGACATGGAAGAATTGAAAAACAGTCAGGCTACCTTGGTATTCGGACAAATGAATGAGCCTCCCGGAGCACGTGCGCGAGTTGCATTGAGCGGTTTGACCGTTGCGGAATACTTCCGTGATGGCGATGGTTCAGGTGCTGGTAAGGACATTCTTTTCTTTATCGATAACATTTTCCGCTTTACGCAAGCCGGTTCAGAGGTATCAGCGTTGTTGGGTCGTATGCCTAGCGCCGTGGGTTACCAGCCAACATTGGCAACTGAAATGGGTGCGATGCAAGAGCGCATTACTTCTACCACCCGTGGTTCAATTACTTCTGTTCAGGCGGTATATGTTCCTGCGGATGACTTAACGGATCCAGCGCCAGCGACAACTTTCGCTCACTTGGACGCAACAACCGTATTGTCTCGTAAAATTGCGGAATTGGGTATTTACCCCGCGGTGGATCCTTTGGATTCAACAAGCCGTATTTTGAGCGAAGAAGTATTGGGAAAAGAACACTATGGATGTGCACAACGCGTAAAAGAGTTGTTGCAGCGATATAAGGAATTGCAAGACATCATCGCCATCTTGGGTATGGATGAATTGAGCGAAGACGACAAATTGGTGGTACACCGCGCGCGTCGTGTGCAGCGTTTCTTGTCACAGCCTTTCCACGTAGCCGAACAGTTCACCGGTATCCCAGGTGTTTTGGTTGACATCAAAGAAACCATCAAAGGATTCAACATGATCATGAATGGTGAGGTTGATGAGTATCCTGAAGCGGCTTTCAACTTGGTTGGAACCATTGAGGATGCTGTAGAAAAAGGCAAGAAATTGTTGGAAGACGCTAACGCATAATTACCATGTTTGTTGAATTATTGACCCCCGATAAAACCCTTTTTAGCGGCGAAGCTGAAGTAATCACTCTTCCAGGGGTAAATGGTAGTTTCCAGTTAATGGAGAACCACGCACCCATGATTGCAAATTTAAAAAGTGGTAGTATCGAAATCAAAGACAAGCAAGAAACCCAGTCTTTTGAAATCAAAAGCGGTTTGGTTGAAGTCTTGAAGAACAAAGTGGTGGTCTTGGTTTAATCCAACAACCAGCAAGAAAAATTCAGATCGAAATATAAGTGAAACAAAAAAGGCTCCCATTGGGGGCCTTTTTTGTTTCACTTATCCACACCAACCCTAAACAAAATAATTCCTAACGAACAAATTGAAATTCAGATTCATCAATTCACATAACGCCAAAAACACAATAAACAATTCAATTACAATAAGTTAGCCACTAAACTGCCCCAGTAAGTGTCAAATCGTCAAAATGACACTTAAACAAATCGGCTTATTCACATTTCTTTTGTGTAACTTTTTGGTGTCAAAAACTAAACAATCAATTTGGAATAACTTAAACAAAAGTGCAGATTTGTATAAGTTATCACTATGAACGCTACACAAAATGATTTCGACCAACTCATCGCAGCAGAATTATTGCCACTGCGTAATTATGCATTGTCTTTGACCCACAACATGGATGAAACCAAGGATCTCGTGCAAGAAACAGTTTTGAAAGCGTATCGCTACCAAGCCAAGTTCCAGGAAGGTACAAACCTCCGTGGCTGGCTATACACCATCCTCAAAAACAGCTTCATCAACAACTATCGTCGCGACATGAAGCGCAACACTTTCTTGGATAGCACAGATAACAGCTATTTCATTGATTTGCCATCGCACAAAATAGACAACGACGCAGAAACCAAATTTATCCGTCGCGATCTTGACCGTGCCATCGATGATTTGGCCTTTGACTTACGCGTCACCTTCAAACTCAACACCGAAGGTTACAAATACCATGAAATTGCAGAAGAATTGCAAATTCCCATTGGTACGGTAAAAACACGCATCTTTGTAGCACGTAGAATTTTGCGTGAACGCTTGAAAGATTACGCAGATGCCTACGGGTACCAAATTGCATAATCCAAACATTCAGCGTGAACCTCCTGCAAAGCCATTACACCTACATCATCCTTATTGCCTTTACGATTAGCGGACCCTTTCTGCTTTCATTTGATAAAAAGGTAGCATTCTACAAAGAATGGAAATACTTTCTTTTATCGATGTTGCCTACGAGTCTGGCCTATATTGTATGGGATATCATCGCCACAAGAACCGCAGTATGGCAGTTCAACAAAGCATTTCTATTGGGGCCATTCATTGGTGAACTACCCCTTGAGGAATACTTGTTCTTTGTTGTGGTTCCTTACGCTTGCTTGTTCATCTACGCATGCTTAAAAGCTTATTTCCCAAAGATCAACAAACCGAGATGGCACAATGTCTATTCTGCCATCGTCATCGTTCTTTGCCTGGTTGCGCAGATCATCGCACCAGGCCATGCATACACTTGGAGTACATTCGGATTATTGGGCATCACGTTCGTTACTTTACAAGCCATCAAGTTCACCCATCACCTATCCTATTTAATGGCCGCATGGGCTGTTGCATTGATCCCTATGGCTTTTGTGAATGGTATACTCACCGGCAACCCAGTCTTGATCTATGACAATGCAGAAAATTTAGGCATTCGCATTGGCACTATTCCTTTGGAGGATTTCTTCTACAACCTTCTCTACATGACCTGGATGATCAGTTTGTACGAATGGTATAAAATCCGAGAATACCGAAAAATTCGCCAAAACAAATAATGCGATTCCGTTAATTCCAAACTGCCGTATCCTTGGCACTCAACTTTTTGGCTTTTTTACGTTGCTTTTTGGTACCTGGCACCGGGATATACTTTTCAGGATACTTCTTCAAGTCAAGCATTACCTTTTGCAATTCCATGTTCGTCTTCACGATGTCAGTATATAATTGCTCATCGTTTAACAATTTACCCGCACTGCCCTCACCGGCATCCAAGCGCTTCAACATAGAAGCCAATTTGCCACTTGATACACTCAGGTTGTTTAACAACTCATCCACACGAACAGAATCCACCTGTCTTCCCACTTGATTGAAGTGACCCAATCCCTCCCGCAACTGACGATCATATTCTGGCAAGTTATTGGAAAAGTCACCCATTCCTTTTGCGGTAGCAGACAGCCCAGGTTGTATTAAATCCACCGTTGCGCGGATCTCAGCAATCGTACGTGTCAATTCACGCAAGACCACAGGTAGTTCACCAATGGCACTATTCAATCCATCTTTATGAAAAAAATCATTGAGCGTGGCCAATACAGAATCTGCACTGTTCGTCACATTCACTATCCTGCTATTAACCATACTAAAAATATCACTGCTATATTCAGCAGCCAATTCATCCTCGTCTTCAGCCAGTTCTTTGGAGGCTCCTAAGATTAATTTCAGGGTTACACCACCCAACAACGCTGATTCCAATTTTATTTTAGAATCCTTGGGGATAGGCATGTCTGACGTAATTTCAATTTTAGCCACGATCATCTGATCTTCATCCAACTTCAATGTACGCAACATACCCACTTTAAAACCATTGAACATCACCTTGGTTCCTACAGAAAGTCCTTGCGTATTGTTGTATCGCACATAGAAATCACGACCGCGGGTAAAGAAATTATCCCTGCCCATCATGAAATTATATCCAACAAAAAAGATGCAAATCGACACCACGGCGAGAACGCCTACTTTGAATTCGTTTGAAAGACCTTTAAGCACAGCAGTATATGATTCAAAAATAAGTAAAAATATTCTAGCTTATAAAAAAAGAAAGGCCCCGCTTTCGCAGGGCCTTTCTCTATGAAATCTATTTGAGATTAGTGCTTCACGACGATACGCTTCGTAACTGTTTGACCGTTGTTGGTCAAGTTTACAAAGTAGATACCTTCGCTCACATTGGTCAAGTCGATTTGGCTTGCACCGAATCCACCCTGGATGTTATCCAATTTCGCAACCACAGAACCCATAGCGTTTACAACTGTAACATCCAAAGGCTGGGTGTTGCTCAAGTTGTAACCTACAGTAACAATGCCTGAAGTTGGGTTAGGATAAACTGATACCGCATCTTCCAACTTCACGTTCTCAGTACCCATGTAGGTATTGAAACAGTTAGGAGGATAAGCTACGAACACAGGACGAGAAACAGTTACCGCTTCGTTTCCAGAAGGATCAACCAATGAGTAGTTGATGTAGTATACACCAGCTTCCATCACGTTTACGTTGTGACCCAATACTTTAACCAAAGGATTCAAATCAGTGGCTGAGTAGTAGTTATCACGAACGATCAAACCTGACATTGCCCAGAAAGGAGTTCCGATACAAACTGACACTGGAGGTGCAGTAATGGTAGGAGCAATTCTGTCAACAACTTTGATGAAACGCTGCTTGGTGGTTACGTTTCCGCTACCGTCAGTTGCAGTGTATGTTTCAACATAAGTACCCAAGGTGTAAGCATCTACCTTACCTACTTTGGTCAAAGAAATCTGTGACTTAGAATAGTAGTTATCGGTTACAGTTACTGAACGAGAGTAGTATGCATTGTTTACATCGTGGATTACAGTATCACCAGTATTCAATTCGATTTCTGGAGCAACAAAGTCATCAACACGGTAGTTGATTACAAACCCATCTTCAACAGCCTTGTTTCCAGAAGGATCAACGGCATTGTAGGTAACTGGGTAAGTAGCACGAACGTTTGTATTTACAGGACCGTTGAAACCAGGATTCTTGGCAACAAAGATTGAACCGTTGCAAGGATCGATGGCGTAGATATCATCAACGAATACAGATCCAATTTGAACATCAAGGGTTGTACCGTCTACGATGGCTTTACCCAATTTCAAAATGCTAGGTGCTTTGGTATCTTTCACGATAACCAAACGAGTGATAGAAACGGCGTTGGCTTGTGCATCTTTCACAGAGTAAGTCAACAAGTAGCTACCTACTTTACCAGCTTCTACTGTTCCAGCAATTTTGATTGCAGAAGTCAAGTTACCATCGTTGGCATCAATTGCTACTGCACCTGGCTCGGGGTAAGTATCACACTGTTCCAATACCATGGTATCGTTACCGTTCAATGTCAATTTAGGCGCAGTTTTATCCAAAGCCACAACCACTGTGCGCAAACGAGTCACAGCCTTGTTACCAGAAGCATCTTCCAAATCGAATTGGATGGTGTAGATACCTGGTACGGTGCAATCCAAATCAGATACAACTTTCACATTGTTGGTCATATCACCTTGGGTTGGATCAGAAGCTTTGTAAGTCTGACCAGCAACTTCGCTGTAGCAAGCAGTCTTTGTACCTGCTTTTTCTACACGTACTGTATCAGCACCTACCAAAGTGATGCTCGGTGGCAAATTGTCGTTAGCCAATTTGATTGCGTAGTCTTCAAACTCACCCACAGTGTTCAAACCACAAGGTGTGTTAGAGAAGGCACCGTAAGATACACCCACACGCAAACGAGTCATACCTTCAAAGCTGTTTGCCAAAGTTGGCACAGTGAATGAACCTGACACGCTAGAAGCTGCAGTAGAACCGCTGCTCATGATTTCCTCACCAGCATCGTTAAAGTCACCGTCGATGTTGAAATCGATCCATGCTTTGTAGTTAACGTTGTTTGCAATGGTGTTACGAGAAACTGACAAGTCATAAGAAGCACCGAATGTCAACTCAGCTGGAGCGTAATCTTCAGTGTTGTTGCTGTACATATCGATTCCTGAAGTGCTAGTAGCATTCAACAATTCTTTGGTACCCTTCTTCAATGTTACGTTGTTGATTCCCACGTCAGCAGACATCAAGTCCACCAAAGGAATGCAATAATCCAAAGCAATAACATATTTGTTCTTGATCAACTTCTTCTCAGTTGCAGCTTTACCACCCACACTGTTCCATGCACTCAAAGTAAAGGTGTAAGCACCTCCCTTTTGGAATTTGATTTCGGGGTTTTGGCTGTTCTTAGAAGTACCATTTTCAAAAGTGAAAGTGGTTGGGAAAATGCTCCACTCAAAAGTGTTGGCATAATCAGTTTTGGTTGTGATTTTTACTACATCACCCAAGTTAGGACGCACGTTGCTTGCAGTGTAATCCAAGTAACCAGCGGCAGTTGGCGTGTTGATTGTAATGGTATTGCAGAAGGTATCTACACCAGTACAAGTCAATGCAATCAAACAAACATCATACTGACCATCGGTGAAGAATGCACGGGTGAAGTCAGTTGCTGAAGACTCAGGATTCTGATCAACCTGCCACTCGTAAATTGGCAAACCTTGTACATCTTTGGATGTGTTCTTAAACTCTACGCTCAAACCGTTGGCGGCAGGATTGTAGGCAGTGGTCCAATTCGCGGTTGGCTTAACTGGAGGACTCAACTTAGACTCCCAGTTGATGATGAAACCGGCAGCGTTACCTGCACCGTCTGATTCGAAAGTGATATACACAGCACCGCTGGTACAAACGATCTTTGCAGTATCATAAGTTGATACGTTATCACCTGTAATGGTGGCGATCAACTTGTTGGCAGTAGCTTCTTTTGCATCGTAAATACGCAACTTGTCATTTTTATCGTTCAATTTCAACTGAGCGAATGACAAAGTGATTTTTTCCGCACCACAAGGCAAAATCTTGAAGTAGTCGATAGAAGTTTTACGGCTGTTACCGTAGTTAGCATTGGGTCCACCGTTGTCGAACAATTTACCATTCTTAGAAGTACCTTCTTTAGAAGGACCCATGTAGTATTCTGTAGGAGCGATACACTCAATGTAACGATCTTTACATACGCGGGTAGATGGACCGATATCGTTTGATGATGTCAAACATACTTTGTACCAACCTGTTTCACTCAGGGTCAAACGTGGGTTCTGTGCTGTTGCTGTTTGATCATCCAAACCGGTAGGCGACAACAATTCCCATGACCAACTGTAAGCACCATTATTACTAAGGTCATACAATGTAACATCATAGTAAATTTCTGTTTCGTTTGTTGAAGAAACAAAATCAGCGACAGGCGCTGCTGTTGGAGCAGAAATTGTTACTTGTTTGGTTATGGAATCTGAAATTCCACAATAGTTAACCAACATTTTCACATCATACTTACCCGCAGAGGCCCATTTGGCCACACCCTTTTCAGAGTTGTTTGAGTAACCTGCATATGGCGGAGCCACAGCTTGGTCAAATGTCCAAGTGTACTTGTATCCACTGCTAGGATTCAAAGCGTTAAATTTGATGTTTGTCTTTACGTAATTGGTCGTAGTTGGAACGATGAAGTTCGCGGTTGGACTTGCACCCAACTTCAAGTTCACCTCCAAATCCGAAATGTTACCGTAAGTATTGGCAGTACCACAACCGTTGCTGCTACTCAAAGTATAAACAGTAGCGCCACCGCGAATACGCATGTGACTCAAACCGGTGGTTGACCAGCAAGGCATTTTCAAGTTGAACGTAGTCAAACCTGAAGCAATGTTCGAAGCTGGGTCTACCAAGCACTCTGAAGTACCAAATTGACCATCACGGTTGGCATCAATCCAGATACCCACACGGGTTCCCCAAGATTGAGTAGCCCAAGTTCCGCCGTTCACAGTCACTGAAATTTCTTCACTGGCTGTTAAGTCAAAACCCTTACCAGAGTTAAGAACTCCTTTGTAACTTGATGCGGTAGACGTCGATTGGCATCCCAAACCGCTGTAGGCCGCCAAAGAGTTACCTTTTTTGTCCTTCACAGTAAAGTCAAGAATGTCACCCGGAAAGTCTACCCCGTTGTTAAGGATAGCACCACCACAGCCCCAGGAGTTTGCCCCTGCGCATGGTGTTTGCGCTTTCAGTGCGCTAGCAGAGAACAATCCCCCCACCAGGACACCCAAAAACGCAAGCTTTTTGAGTTGTGTAATTGTTGATTTCATAGATTTATTTTAAAGTTATTTTCACAAATGACGCGATAATTGCAAAAGGTTGCAAGGAAATCGCCAAAAAAATCTAAAAAAAATGCAAAAAATGGATGTGTTCCATATCACCCTGAGCCAATGAGCATCATTTAAGGCACAAGTAAGACCTTATCGCCGGCTCTGTTGTCCTCCGCTGACCGTTTCCATGTAACGCTTGTAATCGCGCACGGCACGAAAAACCCCCAAGGCAATTTTCTGTTGCCCTTCAGCCGTTTTCAAATAACTCCTATCTGTTGGATTGGTCAAAAACCCTGTCTCAACCAACACGCTGGGCATTGACGTTTGCCAAAGCACCAAAAATCCAGCCTGCTTTACACCCCTACTTTTGATTGCGCTAATTTTGTTGGTATGTGCTTCAATCCCCGAGGCCAATTTCAAACTCTGTTTCATATACGCATTTTGAACCAGGCTAAAGATGATATGTCCCTCCGCCGATTCGGGATCAAACCCACCATACCGCGAGTTTTCTCTGTAATCTGCCTCGTAGGTAATGGCGGCATTCTCCCGCTTTGCCACTTCCAAATTGCCCTCGGATTTGTGCAGCCCCATAAAATAGGTCTCACTGCCCGCCGCCGCGCGGTTGTTGTTTGCGTTGCAATGTATTGAAATGAACAAATCTGCGCGATTGTCATTGGCCAAATTGGGACGCTCCCACAATTTCAATGTTTTGTCGGTTGTGCGGGTATACAATACTTTGAGTCCCGGCATGCTATCTTTCAGGATCTTGCCCAATTTTAGGGCAACACCCAAAGTAACATCCTTTTCAAAAATTTCGTTGTTGCCATTGCACCCCGGATCCATACCCCCATGCCCCGCATCAATCACCAACGTGCGCAAACCTGTAGACACCCTCACCGTTTTGGCCGCTGGCAATCCCCACATCAAAAGGACTGATAGACAAGCGATAGATGCTACACGACCATACTTGGCGACGCATTTTAATATAAAAGGCATTCTTTCTGATGTCATATGGCAATCATGGCAAACTTTTTGCCGAAATTCGCCAAACTTCTTGGACTCTCGCAATTTTCATAAAAAAACATCCCTACACCCCCTGTTAACATTGGTGGTCGTAAGCTTGTGCGCACTGTCAAGCCCCTTGAAGGCACAAGTCATCGACTCATCGTCTACAAAAAAAGACAGCACCAGGACAGTTGCCCCTACATCCAAGCCGTTTCAATCTCCCATCCGGTACGAAGCCAAAGATTCCATTGTTTTGGAGATAAAATCCGGTAAGGCCAATTTATTCAAGGATGCTGTTGTAAACACCGACAACATGGAGTTAAAAGCACGCTATATAGAGGTAGGGTTGTCCAATAAATTGCTTTTCGCCAAAGGAGGAAGAGACTCCGCTGGCAAATACACGGATCTTCCCATTTTCAAAGACGGGGCCGACCAATATGTATCAGACAGTTTGAGTTACAATGCTGCCACAAAAAAGGGCAAAGTGTATGGCCTTTCTCTCTCGCAAGACGAAGCCCACATCCAACTCAAGCAGGTGGTGAAACAGCCCGACGGTAGTTTTATGGGTCAAAATGGAAAATTGAGTACCTGCGCAGATCCCCATCCCCACTTCTATTTGAACACCAGCAAAATCAAGGTCATTCCCAATCAAAAGGTGCTTTTTGGAGCTGCCAATTTGGTTTTTGCCGACATCCCTACCCCGCTTGCTTTGCCGTTTGGAATCGCACCATTACAAAAAGGCAGAAGAAATGGCTTGATTGTTCCCAACCCGGGCTTCAACGGCGCCAACAATAGCTTCTACTTGTCCAATTTGGGTTACTACCAAGGCCTCGGCAAAAACGCCGATGCGCAATTCAACACCGATTTATACTTCAATGGCGATTTCCGTGTGGGCCTAACAACACGTTACTTGAAGCGATATAAGTACAACAGCGAATTGAGTGTAAACATGAGTCGCTTCGGAAATGGTCTGGACCGGGCCAACCCCGAATTTGCGAAAACCAATGACTTTAGCATTGTTTCTCGCTTCGGATTCGACAATAAATTTCTGCCGGGAACCACATTGAATGGGAATATCAACATTGTTTCGGGCGATTTCAACAAGCGGAACTCACGCAACATCCAATCACTGTCGCGAAACGAATTTCAATCCAGTGTAAACTATGGCCGCAGCTTCTTCTCAAACAAGGTCAATTTATCGGCTTCTGCCCGACATACACAAAACGTACAAACCCATGATTTTCGACTTGAATTGCCAAACGTAAACGTAGGTGTTTCAAGCCTCACACCATTCGCAAAAAAGAATGGAAATAATAGTTCTTGGTATGAACAAATTCGATTGTCGTACAATTTAAATTTCACCAATTCGTTAAATACCAAAGACACCTTAATTTTTAGTGACCAATACAAAGATGTTCTTGCTACCATACAGTCGGGTGTACGACATTCTATTCCAATCAGCACGAACATAAAGCTTTTCAAAGGGGCATTGAATTTAACCCCATCAGCGAGTTACCAGGAAAAGTGGTTATTCAAAGGTCAAACAAAATTTTATGACGCGAACAACAAATCTGTAATCGCCAAAGACACATCCGGATTTTTTCGATTAAATTCCTATAATATTTCGGCCGGATTGACGACCAACATCTATGGCACATTCACCGACATCAAACTCGGAAAATTGCGCGCCATTCGCCATACAATCACCCCAAGCATCGCCATGGGTTATCGCCCGGAAATCGACGGGTTGAAAAAGGGATGGGTACGATCCTATATCGACTCGCAAAACAAAACCATCAACTACAATCTGTTTGAAAAAAGCGGAGGATCAGAATTTGGACAGAGGAAATCAGGCTCCGTGGGCTTCTCCTTGGGAAACAACCTGCAAGGAAAGAAAGTCATTCGGGTAGACAGCCTCGGCAAGGAAAAAACAGAGAAATTCAACCTGATCGACCAACTTTCGATGAATGGCAGTTATGATTTGTCTGCAGACAGCTTTCAATGGTCTGACATCAACATTGGCTTCAATACCGTGCTTGCGAAAGAGGTTCGCATCGGCCTAAACGCGGGCTACAGTCCGTATGACTACAAAAACGGCCGACGACTTTCATCGCTTTACTATCAAAACAATAAAGGATTTTTGCGGTATAGAAACATTGATTTCAATGTCAATTCGCGGATCACACCCGAAATGTTCGGCGGAAAAAAATCCAAGGAGAACATGCCTGCGCGCATCACCAACCCGCTGGCCACGGATGATTTGGAACTGAGGCAAATCCAATTGCAGCCTTGGAATTATTTTGACTTCTCCATTCCCTGGTCTTTGAATGTCACATACGCTGTGGGATACAATGCCGAAATCATCAATCCAAGCCAGCGATTGAGTAGGAACGCACTCACACTGCGTGGCGACATCAGCATCACGCCGGAGTGGAAAATTTCTTACAACACGGGTTACGACTTCAAAAAGCGCAGTTTGAATGCGAGCGAATTTTCATTGGTGAGAAACCTACACTGCTGGCAATTGGAATTCATGTGGGTTCCAAGTGGCTACGGAAAGCAGTGGTTATTCACGTTGAGACCAAAGAGCGCACTATTGCAAGATTTGAAACTCAACAAGCGTGTCTACAGCAATCCAGCGTTGTTTTAAACTCCCCGGCGCACCCAATCATTGGGGCGAATCCATGATTCTAACGATACCCAACCAACCTTTTTCTTGTACCTTTGTTTTACCATTATACTATGAGCATACAAGTTGGATCTCCCGCCCCCCAGTTCACCCTATTCAATAGCGAAAAGCAAGAAGTTAGTTTGTCCCAATTCTTGGGTAAGAATGTGGTTATTCTGTTTTACCCACAAGCTTTCACGAGCGTTTGCACTGCTGAATTGTGTTCGATGCGCGATAATTTGAAGGATTACGAAGCCTTGAACGCAGAGGTTTTGGCTATTTCTGTGGATTCTGTTTTCACTTTGGACAATTGGAAAACGCAACAAGGTTACAATTTCCAAATGTTGAGTGATTTCAACAAAGAAGTGAGTACAGCATATGAAACCATCTACGAAACCTTCGCCTTCGGAATGAAAGGTGTTTCAAAGCGATCTGCTTTTGTGGTTGACGCTGCGGGTGTTATTCAGCATGCCGAAGTGTTGGACAACGCTGGCGAAATGCCCGACCTTGAGCAAATCAAAGCGGTCTTGTCGACCTTGAACTAATCCCCTATTTTTGAAGAATGCGAAAATGCATTCTCACAGGATTATTCACCCTGCTTGTATTCGTGGGCCTGAAGGCGCAAAAAACGCCCCATCCCGAATACCTCATGAGATATTATTTTACCGCCGTTGAGGGAGCCAAACAATCTGTGGTTCCCCCAGAAAGTGTATTCAAATCAAAACGAAACAACCTCACAAATTACATTCCTTGTTTTCAGCCTGAAGGATTGCGTTTCAATCAGTTTCCATCGCAAATCCAAACAGGATTTGATACAATTTTTGGCATCGAGGAGATGATTTCTTGTGGTCCTTTCTTGGCGCATCGGACTGAAATCACCAACAGGGAATACAAAGACTTTTTGAGGGACAGTCAATGGATCAAGGAAAACCTGGGATTTACCGTGTCGCAAATCAAACCCGATACCAGTGTTTGGGCTCCATTCGCGGCCACTGCCGAGCGATCCGCGGTCACTAACCCATATACTTGGCTTTATTTTCAGGCAAATACCTACGACCAATACCCAGTTGTGGGGGTGAGTCAGTTGCAAGCAACGGCCTACTGCCAGTGGTTAACCCACGAACTAAATACATCTCCCGAATACGCTTCGCTCCAAGCCGCGATGCGCAAAGCGGGCCTCACAGTGATTGCAGAACTCCCAACCGCTGCTGAATGGATGTGTTTATACGAAATGAGCATACAACAACCCAGTCAAATTGGGGTGGGCAAGGATGAAATTCCCGGAACCTATTTTCGCAACAACCAAAAAATGGGCGGTGGGTTGTTCACTTTTATCCGTCATCAGGAAAATAAGAACATCCCTGTTGCCTTTGCAGGTACAAAAACAACGCGGGGTTTAAACATCCAAAATGAACTATCGGAAACCTTATTGAAGCCCCTGCCTTCCGAGCAAATCCCAGCCAAACCATACCCCAATGTATCCCATCTCGTTGGAAATGTGGCCGAATGGACATCCACACCAGCCTACGGACATCTATTCAACAACAAAACAACCATACTCAACACAAATGGACAACTGATCGAAAATGCCTATCAGCAAGTGAACGTTTTTGATTTTAAGGGTTATTTGGTTGACGCAGAATCCCTGAAACAGCATTACGCAATCAAGGGTGGCTCATGGGCACAGGATTTTTATTACCTCGATCCGATGTCGGTTTTTTTCATGCAAAGCAACCATCGAAGCAACCATGTTGGCTTCAGGCCGGTATTGCACTTTTACCCCATAGACGAAAAAACCGCGAATTAATTCGTGTAGATCGGGTCATTTCAAAGGACTCGTTTTCTGCTGTTTGGGCACATCCCACGGGCAACCAAAAACTAAATCGTCATATTGACACTTTTTGTAATTGTAGAATTGACACTTATTTAAATTTTCTTTATATTGCCACCCTAAATTAAGCCTATGTTTACATTGATACCCACGCGTAAGGCCATTATTTCTGCTGCCATTGCTCTGTTTGGCACAGTATCGGCTTTTGCGCAAACAGGATCCTTGGCTGGTTTGGTGACCGATGAGTCGACCAGAAAGCCCATTGAAGGGGTCACCATTGAGGTGTACAAAACCGATTTCAAAGCCAAATCATTGGCCAACGGTTCGTACAACATCAGTGGTATCGCCCCAGGAACTTACAACGTCATTTTCTCCAAAGACCAAATGGAGGATGTATTGGCCAAAGTAGAAATCAAAATCAACGAAACCACAAACCTCGATGCTGCGCTAAAAACGGCTGTTTCTAGCATGGGCGATGTAGTCATTGTTGGATACGGTCGTCAGAGTCGACGCAACGTAGTTGGTTCAATTGCCACCGTCTCGGGCAAGGAAATTACCGATATGCCAGCCCCCTCCTTCGAAGCGGCGTTGCAAGGTAAAGCAGCGGGTGTGCAGGTTATCGTTGGTAGTGGTATGGCAGGATCGGCTTCTTTGATTCGCGTACGCGGTGCTTCGTCCATTTCTGCAGCCGGTGACCCACTGTATGTGGTGGATGGAATCCCTGTTTCTCAGGACTACTTCATGAATAGAACCAATGGTTCTAACTGGGGTGGCGGATTCAACAACAACCCTTTGGCGAGCATCAACCCAGACGATATTGAAAACATCGAAATCCTGAAAGACGCCGCAGCTACAAGCATCTACGGATCGCGTGGTGCCAATGGTGTAATTCTGATTACCACCAAGCGTGCGCGCAAACAAGGGTTGAAATTCGATGTTAGCGCTCGTTGGGGAAGTTCAAGCCCTACGCGCAAACCCGACATGCTTTCTGCCCCAGAATGGCTTCAATTGTACGAAGAAGCTTGGTACAATGACGGAAGAACCGGAACACCCGACTTGTCATTGAACGGCATTCGCATGAGCTGGGCCCAAGCCAACGACCCCAAAAACCACACAAACTGGATTGACCAAGTCATCGGTCATGGCTTCAAACAGAACTACAACCTGTCCACCAACTACATGGGCAAAAACTTCGCTGTCAAGGGCATTTTGTCGATGGACGACAATGGAAGTTTCATCATCGGAAACAAATACAACCGGGTTTCTGAGCGTATCAACTTAGACTATCGCCCAATCAAAGGATTGAACATTCAGTTATCGCAATCATTGAGCCGCGGCACGAACACCCGCGTGGATGCATCATGGGCAGGCGGATTGGGATCTGCCATGAGTACCATGTTGCCCATTTACCCTCTGTCTCCCCTTTACGATAGCGCAAGCAAATCCTACATCACACCTGTTGGATTACACACCATCCGCGATTTGAAAAATTGGCGCACGATCGAGGTACGATCTATCAACAATGCGAACGTGAGCTATGAAGTCAACAAGAATTTGACGGTTAACTACAGTACAAGCATCGATTACATGGACTACAACGAATACTTGTACGAGCCAGCGGCATTGATTAAACTGTACAATAGCAATTACCAACAAAACGGCAACGCGAAGTGGTATCCCAGTTGGACCATGAACCGCAACCAATTCTTGACCGCACAATGGAACAAGGAATTGAGTAAAAACCACAGCGTAAGTGCGATGGCCGGTACAGAATCTCAGCATAGCATCACCAAGAGCAAATATGTAGAGAACTTCGACGCTACAGGACCCATCGACGAGGTAGCGATCCCCGATACGGCCCTGCAAGCATTCAGCAGAACCCCTTATGAATGGGCCTTCATCAGTTACTTCGGTCGTTTCAACTACAGCTACAAAAACAAATTAAACTTCCAGCTAACCAGTCGTTGGGATGGTAGTTCACGCTTCGGACGCAACAACCGTTATGGCTTCTTCCCTGCCGCAGCCGTAGGCTATATACTTAGTGAAGAGCAGTTCATGAAACAATACAAATGGATTAACTTCATGAAGGTTCGCGCCGGCATCGGTAAATCTGGAAATGCAAACTTCGACAACTACGCACGATGGGGCACCATCACGCCAAGTAGCAACTTGCCAAGGTACAACGGACAGCCCCAGTTGGCCCCCTCGCGTTTGGAAAACCCCAATTTGCGATGGGAAAGTACTGTCAACTTTGATGCGGGCATAGAAATGGCCTTTGCAAAAGGACGTATTAGCACTGAATTAACCTACTACAACAAGGTTACCAGCGATGTAATCATGAATGTTTCGATTCCAGTTTCAACGGGTTTCGGTAGCTTCTATGATAACGTGGGAGGCATTACCAACGAAGGGGTTGAATTCAGCCTGAAAACAGTAAACATCCGCACGAAGCGCACCAATTGGACCACCAACTTCAGCATCGCCCGTAACGTGAATGAAATTACCAGCATTGGTGTTTATACACCAGATGCGATCAGCGGTGGAACCAACGATACCCGTGTGGTACTGAATCAACCAGTGGGTACAAACTTCTTGGTACGTTTCTCACACGTCGATCCCGCCACAGGAGCCCCTGTTTATTTCGACTTGAACGGCAACCAAACCACCAAGTGGGACCCTGCCAATCGCGTAGCCGTTGGGAACGTTTTACCCAAGGCTTTTGGAAACTTGGCAAACACCATCTCATACAAAAATTGGGAATTAAATGCCAATATCTACTTCAACTGGGGCGGTAGCATTTTCGAAAGCTCAGTGAAACGTCAGTTGAGTTTGATGACCGATTGGAACATGGATCGTCGCGTTTTGGATCGTTGGCAGAATCCTGGTGATGACGCCCTGTATCCCAAAATGACCTTGAGTACCTTTAACCACGGATCAACCACTCCCTGGATCAATACCGACTTGTGGTTGCAAGATGGATCTTACATTCGTTTGCGCAGTATCAACATTAGTTACAAACTGCCTGCTGCTTGGTTGAAAAAATCCAAGTTTGATGCCGCACGCATCATGTTGGTAGGAACCAATTTGTTGACTTGGACGCGCTACACAGGTATCGATCCTGAAATCGCCCGTGACTTCGAAAACCCAACCGACCGCAACATGTCGGGCAGTATCACCTACCTCACCACACCCCAAGAAAAGAGTGTGAGTGTGGCCCTAAACTTCAGCTTCTAATCATGAAAAAGAACTTATTCCATTCCTTCGCGTTGTTTCTATCGATGGCCATCATGGGTGGTGCGATGGTTTCTTGCGACAATATGATTGAGACTCCCCCACCCAACGAATTGTTGGTGGATGATGCAATCAAAACCACGGATGATTTGCAACGTTTGTTGAATGCGTCATACAATGAAGTGGCCAACACCTTCGGCGGCTTCTCACAGATGATGAGCGAAATGCAGTCAGACAACTTGGCCAGCCCCAACAACAATGATTTGCGTGAACTCCACAGCCACAACGTATTGTTCTTTAACAGTACCTGCGGTGGTTATTACAGCATTTTGTATCGCGCCATTTTCCGTGCAAACTTTGTGCAGGACAACATGGATAAAGTGGCCGATTTGAGTCAGGCCGACAAAGACCGGATGACAGGTGAAATCAAGTTCATACGTGGATTGTGTCACTTTACCGCGGTTCGCATGTTTGCCCACCCTTATGGTTACTCTGCTAAGAATGATCATCCCGGCATTGCGATTGTGAAAGCAGCATCTACCAAGCCCAGTCCGAGATTGACCGTGGCCGAGGCTTACGACGCCATTCTTAGCGATTTGAAAGATGCAGAAGCGGTTTTGCCGGAATCAAACGGTGACTACGCCGACAAGATGAGTGCAAAGGCTTTGTTGGCGCATGTTTACTTCCAAATGGGTAAATACACAGATGCCGCGAATTACGCCGGCAGTGTCATCGATTCTAAGAAATACACTTTGAGCGATACCGTCAATGTTTTCTCCGCTGATGCAGCGAGTGAGCACATTTTTAAGATTGTGAGCACCGGAATCAATGACAAACGGAGCGGCGGATATTCAGACAACTACTCTCCTGGAAACCCAACTTGTCAAATGTCCCGCGAGTTGTGGGCGAATTTGAATGCGGACTTGGCGATTGACAAGCGATTAAAACTGCTAACAGTGGTGAATGCGGGTGCTCAGAATGAATTCGTGAAAAGCGAAATGTTCAATGCGCCATTCTTCAATGTCCCTGTTTTGCACTTAACACAAATGCACCTGATTCGCGCCGAGGCCTTGGCCAAAAGCGGTGGCGATTTAGCCACTGCCACTGCCGATATCAACGCAATCATCACCCGCGCCTACACAGACAATAGCAAATTGGTTGCGAGCGGTTCATCCGCGCAGCAGATCATTGACGCAACGAGGACACAACGCAGAATTGAATTGTTGTTCCAAGGCGATCGCACTCCAGAAATCAAACGTTTGGGTGCCGTAGAAAGTCAGAATATTTTTGTTCGTGGACATCGTTGGGACTGCCCCGGTTTCTTACTGCAGTTCCCCATTACCGAAAAAACCACGATTTTTGAAATTAACCCAACAGGAGGTTGCAACTAATGAAACGCATATTTAACCTTGCCGCAATGACCATGGTTTTGGTACTGGGCATAACATCTTGTCGTCCCGAGAAGAAAGTCTTGGGACCCAAAGCAAACCAAATCGATGGAATCAGTACCCAGTGGATTTTGAGTCGGGTGGATCAAATCGATGTGAATGTACAATTGGCTTTTGTGGAGAGTGATACATTGAGAAATGTAACGGAAGCCTATATCGATGGCGCACCGATGGAAATTTCCTTCGACAAGAATGGTAGCTACACGATCACCCCGGGTGCCGGAAGTTCATTGTTCAAGAACACCACAGGCAAGTGGGCATTTGACAACGATGAATATCCCAGCTATGTTCATTTCGATGCGGCGAGCCCAACCGAGAACAGCATGAAAATGATTCGTCCCGTTCGTCCACAAGACAATTTCTTGGTATTGAAATACAACAAAATTTGCGGTGGCAAGCGCACCGTGAGTTATCATTTAACGTTTAACCGCAAATAAGCCACAACATGAAAAAGTTATTATTCGTTTTTACGGCTGTGTTGATGAGTGTGGGCAAGTTGGTTGCTCAAAAAGCTTGGGCAACACCTGACCCCATCAACCCAAACGATTCCATCACCATCTGGGTTGATATCAAGAAATGCGATCGCCAACAATTGGCCGGGACAACTGATCCTTTGTACATGTGGACATGGACGCCAAAGGAGCATCCAAAAGGGCACCCGCTGAATAACGGAACTTGGCAAGCAAGCAACGATGCCTTACAAATGCGCTCTGCAGGCAATGACTTGTACTTTTATCGAATGGTTCCCACCCAATTTTACGAGGTAACCGCAGCGGAGTTGTACAACAATGACATTAGCTTGTTGTTGAAAAAGAAAGACGGAACCGGCGGGGCCGCAGGAGAAGACAAGACGGAAGATTTAAAAATCGACTTGGCTCCTCCCGTGGTAGGTCCACAAAAGGTAGCGCCGTTTCCAAAATTGGCAAGAAAGGATACATTGTCCATTGGAGCGAGTGATGTATTGACCATTCTTTACGACCGGAATTTGGAAACAAAGGATACTTTGAAAGACAAAGAAGATTTCTACGTTTTTGCCAAAGCCCGTATTGGTAATGGTGCTGCAGATTTCCTTCAAATCGTTCCGATCACGAAGGTGGCTACCGCACCTCAGTTGGCGATGAAGAACAATGGGAACGGCAAATTCTCTTTGAGTATGGTACCGAACAAATTTTTCGCATCGGTGAATCCGGGCGGACAAAAAATCTTGAGCGTACAGTTTCAGATTGTCCGCGGTAAGATTCGCAACTCGAACGACACGGTTGACGGCACCTACGAATACTTCTTGAACCAGAATTGCGAATAAACGAGACATGCCTCTTCGGGAGGCGAATAATGGCTCAAACGACAGGGGCGGCGAGAATCTCGCCGCCCCTGTCGTTTACATCAACTCAGGAATTTCAACCTCATTACGGATGATATCATCCAACACCTCGCGTTTTCTGATGAGGTGTGCCTTGCCATCTTTTACCAAGACCTCGGCTGGGCGCAATCGCGCATTGTAATTGTTGCTCATGCTAAACCCATATGCACCGGCATTGTAAATTCTCAACACATCCCCTTCCCTAACCTCTTGCAATTTTCGATCATAGCCCAAAGTATCTGTCTCACAGATATAACCCACAACACTGTAGAGGCGCGAGGCACCCTCCGGATTCGAAATGTTCTCAATGTGGTGATAAGCATCATAGAACATCGGACGAATCAAATGATTCTGACCAGAATCTACCCCCACAAAAACAGTGGATGTGGTTTGCTTAATCACATTTGCCTTTACAAGGAGAGAACCCGACTCCGAAACCACAAATTTGCCCGGTTCAAACCACAATTCTAGTTCACGTCCATATTCTTGACAAAAAACGTCAAAAGCATCAGAAATCTTCGTACCTATTTCTTCAATATCCGTGACAATATCATCGTTCTTGTAACCCACTTTAAAACCTGATCCAAAATCCATGAACGCGAGGTCTGGAAAACTTCTGGCGGCATCAAACAAGAGTTCCGCACCACGTAGAAAGACATCCGCATCCAAGATATCGCTTCCTGTATGCATATGTAAACCATTCACGCGTATGTTCAACGATTCTACCACGCGCAGCACATGCCTCAGCTGGTAAATGGATATGCCAAACTTTGAATCAATATGTCCAACAGAAATATGGCTATGTCCACCGGCCATAATATGCGGATTCAATCGAATACAACAGGGCACCTTGTCACCGTAGGCATTACCGAAATGCTCCAAAATGGCAATGTTATCAATGTTAATATGCACCCCCAGTGCCACTGCCTCTTGTATTTCTGCAAAATCCACACAATTGGGGGTGTACATGATTTCGTGTGGCTCAAATCCCGCACGAAGGCCCAACTGTACTTCTTGGATAGATACCGCATCTAAGCCTGCTCCTTCGGCTTTCAGCAATCGGAGTATATTCACATTGTTTAGGGCCTTCAACGCGTAATGCAGTTTCACCTTGGCTTTTGGAAAGGCATGGAGCAATCGTTTGTACTGAGACTGAATGGTTTCTGCGTGATAGACGTAAACTGGCGTACCAAAAGTGTCGGCGATGGATTGAAATTGCTGCTGTGGGATAGACTGGTTTAACATATTAGTTCGATTGTGGAAATGAATCAATGAAGTTAGAGATTGGTTTTACTATTACTGAGTGACTTGATACTTGGGGGGTTGAAGTTTGAACAAGGAATAACAAAAAAGGCGGAGTGAATATCACTCCGCCTTTTCGAAAGTTCGAAGTGAGATGATTACGATTGTTTTTTCTTTGATGAAAAATCAACCACAATTGGGGTTGCAATACAGATTGAAGAATAAGTACCAACCACAACACCTATCAACAAGGCCAATGAGAATCCTTTCAACGCATCACCACCGAACAAGAAGAGGATCAACACAACCACAAACACGGTGGCTGAGGTAATGATGGTACGAGACAAAGTATCATTGATCGCCAAATTAATCAATCTGGCATCGGAACGCTCACCTTTATTGTTTGTCAAGAACTCACGAATACGGTCAAATACGATTACCGTATCGTTGATTGAGTAACCCAACAAGGTCAACAATGCAGCAATCAAATGCTGGTCAAAGTCCGTTGGGAAAGGCACAACACCATCCAAGATGGCGAACATCGACAACACAACCAAAACGTCGTGAATCAAAGCGATTGTCGCACCCATACCGTAAGCCACACTGCGGAAACGGAAAACAATATACAAGAAGATTCCAACCACCGTAAGAATTACCAAGAAGGCACTCTTATCACGGGTACTGGTTGCGATCGCTGCACCTACTTTTGACGTTGACAGAACTGGATCTTCGCCGGTCATTTCAAACCCTTTCAAAGCACCCAACACATCTGCGCGAACTGAATCTCTCGCTTCTTGTCCTTCGGCATCAATCATGTAAGTCGTTACTATTCTGAACTGGCCCTTGCTTCCGAAAGTTTTCACCTCGTTGCTAGACTCTTTCAAATTATTATCCAAAGCTGTTTTGATGGCTTCTGTTTGGTAGTTTTTGTCCGCATCAAACTGAATCACATAGGCATGACCACCCTTGAAATCAATACCCGTGCTAATTCCACCCTTCATAACAAATGCCGCGATACCCGCAACAATCACCAAGGCAGAAACCATGTAGTATTTTTTACGATTGGCTACGAAGTCAATGTTTGAATTTTTCATGAAGCCCTTGTTCCATGGGGCGTCAAATTTGATTTCTAAGCCTTTGTCGGCACGACGGTCTAACAACAAACGAGTGATAAACAACGCTGTGAACATTGAACTGAAAATACCGATAACCAAGATTACAGCGAAACCATAAGCTGGACCCGCACCGGCGAAAGTCAAAATAAAACCAGCCAATAATGTTGTAATGTTTGAATCGATGATGGCGCTTAAAGCATGTTTGAAACCATCCGCAATCGCAGATTTCAAACTCTTTCCATTTTCCAATTCATCTTTGATACGCTCATAAATCAATACGTTGGCATCCACCGCCATACCAACCGTTAAGATGATACCAGCCATACCGGGCAGGGTCAACGCCGCACCCAAACTCGCCAACACACCCATGATCAAGAATACGTTACCCAAAACGGCTACAATCGCCATCCAACCCGCACGGCTGTAGTAGAGTATCATGAACAAAATGGTAGCGATAAAACCGAACAACAATGAGTTCAAACCGTTTGTGATGGACTCTTGTCCCAAAGACGCTCCCACTTGCTCACTTGCAACAATTTTTGCAGGAGCAGGCAGTTTACCCGCTTTCAACACGTTGGCCAAATCATTGGCTTCACGGATGTCAAAGTTTCCGGTAATCTGACTGTTGCCACCGCTAATCTTTTGGTTAACCACAGGCGCTGAATAAACCCGATCATCCAAAACCACCGCAATGTATTTGCCGATGTTACGTCCTGTTACTTGGGCCCACTGAGTTCCTGCTTTGGCAGTCATCTCCATGGAAACTTCCAATTCACCTGTAGGTGATGTATTCACGCGGGCATCAGAAATGATGTTCTCCTCTTCAGCAGACAATGCCGCATTTCCGTCGCGATCCAATTTCAAAAAGTATACGAAATACTCGTCTGAATTCACAGCTTCCTTGCCATCGGCCTCGTAGTCACGGGGTTTTGCACTGAAAGCCACTTTGGCACTCTCCAAACGCAAAACCGCTGCAAAACGCTCGTCTTCCAACATTTTGGTCAACATCGCGCGATCTGCTTTCTTCACTACAGCAACTGCCGAACCTGGTCCGTCATTGCCGAATGAACGCAAAATTTTGGCCAAAGGACTTCCGTTGGCTTCGTCTTTTTTGTCCTTTTTGTCTTTGGCATCCGTGCTCGCTACTTTTGGACTGTCTACAGCAACTGGACCGTCGGCAGGGGTAGCAGGTGTAACTGCTGCGGGTGAAGGAGTCGTTGCAACAGCCATGGCTGTTGAATCTGTTGACGCAGAATCCACCGCATCGGCTTTGGGAGCCGAAGGAGCCATTTTGCTCGCTTTGTACAATGCATTCAATATGCGGGTTCCGTCTCTGCGCTGGCCATCGTTGCCATATACCTCATAGAACTCCAATTTCGCACTCTTCTCAACCAACTCTTCCATACGACGGGGGTTGTCGACACCAGGCAATTCAACACTGATACGACCTCCATCGATTTTTTGGATTGTAGGCTGAGTTACATTTGATTGGTTAATACGTTTTTCAACCACTTCATATACACGATCCACAGCACTGCTGGTTTCAGTTCTCAAGAAGTTTACCACTTCCGCTTCACTGCTGTTGGACTGAATCGCACTTTTGTTTCCTTTGATGAACAAGTTGGCCAAATTGCGGTTGGGGTTATTCTTTTTGAAGTTTGCTACGAAAGCATCAACAAAATCAGACCCTTTGTCGCGAACATCTGTATTGGCTTGCTCAATCGCACGGGCCAAATCTTTGTCTTTGGTGTCGTTCGACAACACGCGTACTACCGCACCTTTGTCTACTTCCAAGATTACGTTCATACCACCGCGCAAATCCAAACCAAGGTTCACTTCACGCTGTTTGCACTCGAAATAGGTATAGCCAGCCAAGCCTACACTATAAATTTCTTCGTTACCGAGGCTGTCGATGTAACGGCGATAGGCCTCCTTAGAGTCACCACCTTTGTCGGCAACTTTGGCAGCAAACGCCTTGGCTTCTTTTTCGAATCCTTGGGCTTTCCAAGTAAACGATAATTGGAATAAACAGGCAAGTGCCAGTACAATCGAAAATCCTACGATGGTTTTATTGGTTTTCATCACTATCTATAACTATGCAAAAATAAGAACCGCGAAAATAAGGAAAAAATAACAGTTAACTATCTTCCTATGAGATGGCTTGCAATTTTTGCAACAATAATTGGATTTCTGCTGCCGAATAATCGTTCATACAGCGAAAATGTCCTTTGGGACACCCATCAAACCCCAATTTGGTACAGGGATGACACGATAAATTTTGGGGCAGCAAATGTCCCACATTTCGATTGTTTTTGCCCGCAGCAAAACCCAATCCAGGATGCGTATTGCCCCAAATTACGAGCAAAGGCTTTCCATAGGCCGCTGCAACATGGCTAAAGCCTGTATCCCCACCAACCACGATATCTGATTGGGCGATACATTGGGCAGAGGCAGGCAAATCAAACTCCCCCACCCGATCAATTAACTGATTACCAAATTGTTCTACGAGTATATCTGCCAGCGATTTTTCATTTTCGCCGCCGATCAACACCCATTTTCTCGCATCGCTCAAAAACACTTTTTGCCACACGCTCTCAGGTATTTTCTTGGTTGAATACGTACCGCCCAAAATAGCTACGCCAAACCCATCGTCCAGTCCCAAATCAAGTGTTTTTCTCTGGGTAGGAGAATCCCTATCCTCAGAGAAGTGTAATTTTTTGACCTTAGGCAGTCCACCAGCAAAATCGTCCAATGCAATCTGTGGAATTTTTTTATTGGACTTGTCGCGATTCTCGAGCGTCTCCGCGGAATTCCCCTTGGACAAAATTCGTTGCTCGTGATTGTTGAGGGTTTGAATCAATTCATTGGCAGCCGCCAAGTATCGCTCTTGCACGTGGGAAACATGAAATTGGGGTGATTTTGTCTTAACAAACAACCAACGCTGCAATCGCTTCTTTTTATAATGGGCGACGGGCCAATGCAAACTGAAAGCGTTTTGAACATTGAGATATAAAAGTTGCCAAAGCACATCCAGAGAACGCCAGTTCCTGTGCAAATCCAAAAATCCATCGTATTTCTCTGCTTTCAATTGCTTCCAAAGCCCTGGTTCGCCCCATGTATAAAATTTGTCAACCGCATCCCCACCATGCAACAAATCACCCATTTTGGGCTTCGTTAGCAAGTGCACTTCAACCCCGGCTTGCAAGCGCATCGCACGCAAAATTGGCGCAGTCAAAACCACATCGCCAATACTGCTCAAACGGATGACCAAGATTTTCTTCATGTTGCAATTCGCCCACACAGCGACATCATTTTTTCCGCTTCGCAAGATAGTTCTCAAACTCGAGCAAATTCAACGCATTGAGGGTGAGCGATTTCTGAAGTCCACCTTTTTGTCCGCTCAGTACACCAAATTGCATATCCCAGTACCCCATTTTTTCATGTGCGTCTGGGTTCACCGAGACCATCACCCCTTTTTCCATGGCATAATCAATGTAGCGCCAATCGATGTCCAGTCGGTAAGGATTCGCATTCAACTCAATCGCCACGCCATTGGCAGCACAAGCATCGATGATCTTGTGGTGATCAAGGGGATACCCTTCACGCATCAGCAACAATCTGCCGGTAGGATGTCCCAAAATGGTGGTATACGGATTTTCAATGGCGGCCAACAGTCGCTGCATGGCTTTTTCTTCTGTCATTCCAAGATTGCTGTGAACCGAGGCAACAACCAGATCAAATTGCGACAGCAATTCGGGCTCATAGTCCAAATCTCCATTGCTTAGAATATCGCTTTCGATGCCTTTGAAAATTTTAAATGGCCATAGCTGCTGGTTGAGGGCATCAATCTCTTCAAACTGCTGCAATACACGTTCTACTTGCAATCCGCGGGCATATCCTGCTGTTTTTGAGTGATCGCAAATGCCCAAGTATTCCATGCCCATTTCCATCGCATACAAGGCCATCTCTTCCACGGAATTCAAGCCATCCGAGTAGGTAGTGTGGTTGTGCAGTACACCTTTTAGGTCGGCAAATTGGATCAAATCAGATTCTGCAACAGGGCGATCAAATTCGCGGTGTCCTTCGCGGCGGCCGGGCACCACATAAGGCAATCCTTTGGCCGCATAGGTATCACGCTCGTTCCCCTGCCAATCTGCGGACTGATAATTCATCTTTTCGAGGTGCCCGTCCGCCGCGCCCAACTCAAACAACTCCCGTTCGAAATCGGCAAACGCCACCACTTGTATATCCATCACAAACCCCTGCTCGTGTTTCCACAAACCGGAAGACTCATGATAATGCCAGGCCTGCAAATCCTCGCCGCCTTCGGCGGCGACCTCTGCCCACTCACCTTCACTCATTCCACTGAATTCCATGGCCGTGGTCAGTAACGACAACCGTTCTATCACATCGCTCCTGCGATAATATTCCCCCGTGAATGCATGTTTCTCATCGCCCAAAACCTTTTCCAATGCCCCCACAAACGCCTCAGCATACGGCATCACCCTGGCCAAATGAAACTTGCCGCGAGCCGCAAACGAGAACGAAATGGCATCCAAAATCGACTGCTGCGTCTTATACCCAAACCCACTCACCTCCACCAAGCGATTCTGTCGGCAAGCATCAAACAACTCCTCCACCGTATCAATCCCCAAATCCTGCCAAATCAACCGAACCTTTTTCGGACCCAGCCCCTTCACGCCCAACATCGCAATCAAACCACTGGGTGTAACCGACAACAATCCCTCCAATGCTGCGAACCGACGTGTTTCCGCGTATTCCACAATGGCTTTTGCCACCGATTTCCCCACCCCCGGAATCTGCAACAATTGCGATTCTTGCAAATCACACAATGGTTCTTTGATTTTTCGCAAATTAAAAGCCCCTGAGGCAAACGCCTTATACTTAAACGGATTCTCCTCGTGCAACTCCGCCAAGCTGGCATACAACTGCAACGCCTTTACAATTTCGTGGTTGTCAATGGCCATAATATTTCAAATCAATAGCAAAGAAATCAAATTCCCTCATCACCCCTTACCACCCTAACAACTTCCTCGGCCACCCAAGAACTTAACGCTACACCCATTCCACCCATTCGCACCGCCATACACACCCGATCGCTGTGCCAACCAATGATGGGATTTCGGTTGTTGTCCATCCCCATAATGCCCGACCACCCATACTCAAAATTCACCTTTTTCCCTGGCAAAACCACAGATTCTACATACCGTTTCAAGTGATCCTCAAACACCGATGTTACCTGCATATCCATCGTCTCCTCGCCCTGAAAATCCAAATTCCGCGCACCACCGATCAACACGCGATCGCCCAGCGACCGAAAATAAATATATCCCTTATCGGCATGAAAAATCCCCTTAAACGGCAATTCCCCCAATGCCTCAGTCACAAATACTTGTCCCCTCGCGGGCGCAACAGAAACCTCCGGCATCAAATTTTTGGTGAATCCATTGGTGCAGAGCAGCAATCGCCCCGACCGAATAACCTGTCCATTTTCCATGCGAACATGCACCCCATGGACATGCTCCGACCAATCCATCACGCGCATGCCTTCGTAAATTTCCACCCCTGCAGCCACGGCATCCATCCGAACCGCACGATACAACAAATGTGTTTGAATACCCCCTTCCGCCGCCGCCATAACTCCCTTTGCGTAGACATCCATGCCCAAGTGCGATGTTTCGCAAGCCGCAAATGCCCCATCGCCTTGAATCGATTTCAACAATTCATTCAAGTAGCCCAAAGACCCCAACACGCGTTCGGCATCCTCCGCTTCATCCCCTGAAAACACTTCCATTCCACCCGTGGCCTCAAAGCCCAATCGCTCCGCCCCATACCGATTCATCAACCGCTGAATGCCCTGAAAACGCTTATCGTACAACATTAAAGCCTCAGACTCCGAGGTGCGATGAATTTCATCCAACATCTCCCCCGCACTGCCAAAACAAACAAATCCAGCATTGCGCAAACTTGCAGCGCCACCCATTGCATGGACATCCACCACCACAACCCGCTGATGCGGATAGGTTTCTTTCAGCCTGCGGGCCGATTGCAATCCAACCAACCCAGCCCCAATCACAACCCAATCCACGCTATCCAAGCACTGTTGCTCCCAATAGCTAAAGGTTGTCATGGCCTAAATAAATTAATTCATGTAAGAGGCAATCACTGAATCATACGGTTGGGCAAACGCCGACATACCTCCCCATGATTCTCCGTTGATGATCACGTCTTCCTCACCGAGTACCGTACCCACATGGGTTGCCGTAACACCCGCTGCGGCGGCCAATTTCATCAAGCGATCCATGCCCGACTGTGCCACTGATACCACCACCCTGCTCTGACTTTCGCCGAACAAACCGGCATCCAAACGCAAACCGCGCTCTGTGCACAAATCAAATCCCATTTTACCGGCCATGGCGCTTTCAAAACAAGCGATAAACAAACCGCCTTCGCTCACATCGTGCGCCGATGAAACCGCTTGTTCTTTAGACAATGTCTCAAGCAATTGGTGCAGTGCAAATTCTTCGTCCAAATCGAAGGATGGACAAGGACTTTGAGACACACCTTTCACTTTGGCGATATACTGAGAACTGCCCAAATCGTTGCGCGTAGCACCCAACAAAACAATCGCATCTCCGGCGGCCTTGAAAGGAATGCTCATTCTGTGCGCAGGGTCTTCAATGATTCCTACCATTCCGATGGTTGGCGTAGGATAAACTGCCTGTCCGTTGGTGCTTTGGTTATAAAAACTCACATTTCCGCCGGTAACAGGGGTATCGAACTTTCTACAAGCCTCTCCCATGCCTTCAATGGCGTTCTTGAACTGATAATAAACTTCCTCGTTATAGGGATTTCCAAAATTCAAACAGTTGGTGATGGCCGTTGGCACACCGCCACTGCAACGGATGTTTCTCGCCGCTTCAGACACCGCGATTTGCGTACCCTTGTTGGGATCAGCATATACATAACGACTGTTACAATCCACTGTCAGCGCCAAACTCTTGTTCGAACCCACAATTTTCACAATGGCGGCATCCGATGGTAGGTTGGTAGATTCGTTGATGGTTCCCACCATTGAATCGTACTGCTCATAGATCCAGCGTTTGCTGGCGATATTGGGCTCATTGCACAAACGCAACGCAGCCGCTTTGGCTTCGTCCATGGTTACATCGGCCACTGCATCCAAATTGAACGCAGCAATTTCTTTCAGGTACTCGGGATCTTTCCAAGTTCTCTTATAAACAGGAGCTCCACCTCCCAAAACCAATGACTGCGCAGGAATATCGGCCTCAAGCACATCGCCCATGAAGTAGCGCACGCGCTCAGTATCCGTTACCATCCCGATGTGGGCATAGGTCAAATCCCACTTCTCCAAAATGGTCTCAACTTCCCTCTCACGTCCCTTTTCGATGATCACCAACATGCGCTCCTGGCTTTCGCTAAGCAACAATTCCCAACCTTTCATGTCGGGCTGACGCATCGGCACTTTATCCAACCACACATCCATTCCCACATTGGTTTTTGCACTCATTTCACTGGTTGAGCAAGTAATACCGGCAGCACCCATGTCTTGCATACCCACCACGGCACCCGTCTCGATGATTTCCATGCTGGCCTCTAGAATCAACTTCTCCCAGAAAGGATCACCCACTTGCACCGATGGCAAATCAGAGATGCTGTCTTCACTCATGTCTTTGGATGCAAAGGCCGCACCATGGATACCGTCTTTCCCCGTGGCTGAGCCAAAGATGTAAACAGGGTTTCCTGCAGGACCTGCACCGGCAGATATACTCTTACCCACGCCCACAATACCCACACTCATGGCGTTCACCAGGTTGTTTTGTTCGTAGCAATCGTCGAAATATACTTCACCACCCACAGTAGGAATACCAAAAGCGTTACCATAATCACCAATGCCTTTTACAACACCTTTCACCAACCATTGCGTACGGTCCGTGGCGATGTTTCCAAAGCGAAGCGAATTCAACTGCGCAATGGGTCTTGCGCCCATGGAGAAAATATCCCTATTGATTCCACCAACGCCAGTTGCAGCACCTTGGTAAGGCTCGATGGCACTTGGGTGATTATGACTTTCAATCTTGAAACAGCAAGCCAATCCATCGCCGATATCAACCAAACCCGCATTTTCCTCACCCGCTTCAGCCAACATTTTCGAACCCGATTTGGGCAATGTCTTTAACCAAACGATGGAGTTCTTGTAACTACAATGTTCACTCCACATCACGGAGTAAACAGAGATCTCAGTAAAATTGGGTTGGCGACCAAGGATGTCGCAGATTTTGTGAAATTCTTCTTCCAACAGACCCAGCTGTTTGGCTTGTTCTACGGTGGCGGGTTGATGTACCATGTGGCACAAAATTACAACACCCAACGCGGAGGATAAAATAACTTTTAGAGAGTTTTTAACACTACTTACCCACTTTCTAACGCATCAACAACACGTTACCAGAAATGGTCTTGCGACGAACGCGATCTCCCGTCTTCAATTCATAGCGATAGATGTAGTTATACAGACCGTCTTGGCACAGAACACCTTGGAAATAACCATCCCATTCATAGGTGCCGTCTGTTTCACTATCAAAAATCTTCTCACCCCAACGGTTATAAATTCGGAACATGGTTGGATTTGCGCCGCGACCGAAAATCTTGAAGGTTTCGTTTCTGCCATCGCCGTTGGGCGTGAACGCTGTGGGAATAAACAAATCGCAATCACCAGGAATCAAATTCACAACCACATCATCTGATGCACTGCCACAAGCGTTGGTCACGGTTACTGTGTAAGTACCCGCTGTATTCACATAGATCACAGTGTCTGTTGACCCCGTGCTCCATAGAATATTGGTATTGGGCATATATGGTGCCACCAATTTCACAATAGAACCCTGACACAAAATGGTATCCATGGGCAACGTCACCATTGGTGCCGTATTTACCCTAATGTTGATTGAATCTGAGGCGATACAGCCGCTGTTGTTTACAACTGCACCATAAGTACCAGCTGCAGAAACCGTTTTCACATTGGCTGATGAACCGTCGTTCCACAAAACTGTACCTGGGATGGCAATGGTTAAATCCAATGTAGCACCATCACACAAAGTGGTATCCTTGCCCAAGTTCAAAGTGGGTTTGGGCTGAATGGTAATGGTTTGTGTTGAACTATCGGGACAATATTGATCCGCAATGACATATTTGATTTTTACCATCCCTGTTGAAGATGGCTGGAATGAATTACCCGTAAACGTTTGACCATAAAAAACACCACCTGCTGTTGTTGGTGTTAATGTAATTGCTGGTCCGCCTTGACATGCGGTCGCAGGAAGTCCTGAAAATGAGGGATTGACATTTGGCTTTACCTTGACAATCACCGTATCAATACCCGAACAGCCGTCCACACTTGTGGCCTCGTGAATAATTGGATAATCTCCCACCGCCGCAAAACTCCGCGAGATTGTTTTTGTGGTACCGGTGATGCCCCCACCCAAATCCCAACGGAATGAAACAAGGCCTGGGAATTTGTTGTCAAAATCAAATTTATTACCCGCCAAACATTGGATGCTATCGTTGATGGAGATTCCACTTGATGGACTTGGCACTACCCTCACCCACATGTTCGCGGTGTCTGTACAACCGGTTGGAAGGTTATCGTACAGCGTTTCACTCTTGTAATGGATGCGGTATTTGCCTGGTTTGGCATAAGATTTACTCGGATTGGGAATCGTGGCGCTATCGTCGTCCGCAAAATACCAAGTACGTATGTATGCACATTTGGGGATTTTTGCCAGCTGGGTATTGTCGTCAAGTTTGAAAATGTGTCCCTCAAAACACTGCACAGTATCCGCATTTTTTTCAAAAGGCTTACTCACTGGACGAGGCACAATAAAGATAGATTTCGCCGAAGTCGCAATATCCACACATCCCAATGCAGGAGAAGCCACCAAATTGACCGTGAAGTTACCACCCTTGTTGTAGGTATGGGTAATATTCACGCCCGTGTCTTGGGTTCCATCACCAAAAATCCAAGTGTATTTGATCCATCCAAAGGTGGCTGTACTGGTATTGGTGAAAGTGATCTTGTTAGATTTCTCACAACTATCCTGGGTTCCCTTGTAACTGAACCCCATGACAAGATTGTTTGTTTTGAAACTTACTGTTGCTGATTTGGAAGTTAGGTAATCAGGGCCTGCACCATCGTGCTCGAATACGGTTACATAATATTGCGTATTGGGCTTAAGACCGGTGACCGTGCAGTTATTCGTGATGTTGTTGAATACAACAAAGTTCCCGGTGCCAATTTCTTGTCCCGTTCCAAAAGCACCATTGCTTAAGTACGAAGTATTGTCCGTGGGCGTTGCATTGACCGCACTCGCCTCTTTCATCAAAACAATACGCCAAGCACCATTGCCTGATGTCCAAGTTAATTGGACTGTTTTGCAAGTGATTGTACCGGCCGCCAAATTCGACGCAGGTGTCGTTGGCTCCGCACCATAAACCGACACTGCGCACCACGCATTCAAACACAACAAGAGCAGCAGCTTTCTGAGCATCACCAAATTAATTGCCAAATTTACAACCTTAAGACAACTAATCCAACGATAATGTTGCCATCATGCTTGGGTATTTTCCTAAAAATTGGACAACATAACCGAAATGACCCTCACATTTGCCAATCCTCCATAATTAGAATGGTCGCTAAACAAGCCAAGAATCCACCAATGCGGATAACTTTGGTTTTGAAGACATCGAAAATCGTTGCATCTTCGCAACACACCACAAAATGACAAACACCCGAAGAAAACCCAGTGCCTGGCCTTCAATCATATCGCTTTCAGCGGTTATGTTCATGTTGGGCTTGCTCGGATTTTCTTTGATTGGGTTTCAAGGCTTGAGCAAACACCTGATGGAAAGTTCAAGTATCGATCTTTATTTTTTGGATGGCACTACCCCAGCACAAGTCAAGGCAACTGAGAAAAAATTGCAACAAGAACCTTGGGTCAAGAGCACCAAATACATCACACCGGAAGAGGGATTGAAAGAGATGGGCGACAAATACGATGGAGAAATCCTCGCTTTTGCGGAAAACATCGCCTTGCCTTTGAGTTTGGAAATTTACCCAAAAGCGGAGTATGCCAACATTGCATTTATTGACAAAGAATCCAAGCATTTGCGGACACTTCCTTTGATAGAGGATGTCATTTACCAGCGAAATTGGGTGGAAAACATGACAGCCAATGTGCAGCGATTGCAGTTGATTTTTGGCGCTGCATCGGTCATTGCAATTTTAATCGCCATCGCACTGATTCAAAGTGCAACCCGACTGAGCATTTTCGCCAACCGCTTCCTCATTAAAAGTATGCAACTGGTGGGCGCAACCAATACATTCATCGTGAAGCCATACGTACTCAATTTTGTGCGCCATTCGCTCATCGCGATACCCATTGCGATGGGACTATTGTTGACGGTTTTTTACGGGCTGCCCAACATTTTTGAAGATTTTGCCATTATTCAGGATTTCACCAAACACATCGCCATGAATGAATTGTTGATTATTTGTATTTCCGTGTCGATATTTGGATTAATTTTGGCATCTTTCGGTAGTTGGTTGAGTACCCGCCGCTATTTGAGAACCAAAATTGAGAACCTATACTAAGAATCATGAGTGCGTTAAAAAATAAAACAACAAAAACCGAATCAAAAGCCCAACCCATGTTGTTTGGCCCAATGAACTACATCCTCACAGGGGTATCAATTTTGGTGTTGGTGATTGGATTCGCTTTGATGTCGGGCACAGAAGACATATACAACAGCACGAAATTAACCGTGGCGCCTATTGTGGTGTTTTTGGGATTCTTGCTTGGAATCGTTGCCATTTTCTACAAGAAAAAATCTGCCTAATCCATGACTTGGATTGAGAATTTGATTCTCAGCGTGGTCGAAGGTCTCACGGAATTTCTTCCTGTGAGCAGTACTGGTCATCTCATGCTCACCCGCGAGTGGCTCGGCATGGGTCCGAACGAACACGAAACCTACCTCATTGCCATTCAATTCGGCGCGATAGTGAGTGTTCTCACCTTGTATTGGAAGAAGTTTTTTAGCGCCGCTGCGTGGAAATTATACCCCATATTGTTGATGGGCTTTATTCCGGCGGCAGCTTTGGGGTTTCTTTTCGATGACCTATTAGAACAAATGCTCAAAGCACCATGGATTCCTGGAATTATGCTCATTGTTTTTGGTTTCGTACTTCTTAGAATCGAACAACTTTTCCCTCCTGGAAACAAAGAAATCGAAGACCTCAAACCCATTGACTGTATCAAAATAGGCTTGTTCCAGTGCTTGGCAATGATCCCTGGTGTTAGTCGCTCCGCCGCCACCATCGCCGGTGGATTGCAAGGCAAATTAAGCCGACATGCAGCGACTGAGTTTTCATTCTTATTGGCCCTACCCACATTGGGGGCGGCGGGCGGATACAAGCTATTAAAAAATTGGGATTCGCTCTCGACTGGTCAGCTCAACGACATTTTCATTGGCAACGTCATCAGTTTTATCACTGCCTTTTTTGCGGTTAAATTTTTTATACAGTATATCCAATCCAAAGGATTTGCTCTGTTTGGGTACTACCGCATTGCATTGGGGAGTATTTTCTTGATCTATTGGTTTTTCATCAAATAACCATGAACCGCGTTTTGGTTGCGTTGCTCATTTCCGTGAACCTGTCGGTAAACGCTGGAGCCATGGATCTGTTCAAGGAAAAATCGAACAGCGAAACGCTGATTTCAGTCGAGCCAAAGCCTCTGGCTTTGGCTCGACTGAAATACAACGGCGGTGGTGACTGGTACAGCAGCAGAACGGCACTCATTAACCTGGCCAAGTTTGCCAACCAACAGCTACAAACCCATCTAGCCACCACAGAATCTTTGGTTGAAGTGGGATCCTCTGATTTATATCGCTACCCTTTTGTTTTCATGACAGGTCATGGCAATGTGGTCTTTTCCGAAGCGGAAGCATCGAACTTGAGAAACTACCTCATCAGCGGTGGCTTCCTGCACATTTGTGATAATTTCGGCATGGATCCGTTTGTAAAGCGTGAAATGAAAAAAGTCTTTCCCGAACTCACCTTCCAAATTGTCCCTTTCTCCCACCCCATTTATCACGGGGCATTCAATTTCCCGAGCGGACTTCCGAAAGTGCATGAGCACGAGGGAAAACCACCCGTGGGCTATGGTTTATTTTGGGAAGGAAAACTCGTCTGCTTCTACGATTACGAATGTGATTTGGGAAATGGATGGGAAGATCCAGAAGTGTATAAGGACAGCGAGGCGGTTCGACAGCAAGCATTGCGCATGGGTGCCAACCTCATTCAGTACGCATTCACCCAAAAATAAAAGCAAAGCCGATAACAATCGCTGCATCCCAATTGGGGTTGCATCGTAACGTTCAGGGAGTGTGATTATTTCACTTCGCGTATCCAAACTTGCGGCACAGCGGCTTCGTAGTAGAAAATACCGCGGTTGGCATCTTTTTCAGAGGCGAAATCTTTCAAGTAAACATAATAACTCTTGTTACTTGGGTCATAAATCTTGTAGGACAGCACACCCTTTTTATACAAATCTTTGATCTGCTTGTTTGCTTTGGCTTCAGAACTATGCAAACCAGCCACCAAATAAAATCCTGGGCCTGGCTTCACTTTCTCAATGGCTGGCAATTTGATTTTTGAAGTATCATTGCCCATACCCATACTACGCATATCCTCTAAACTCGTAATGGTTGCCTCTTTGCTCATGCCAAATCCACCATTGCCTTCTCCATCGCCATTTCCACCTTTGCCATTGGAACTCAGATTCGCACCTCCCTCGCCATCCTCTCCTTCACCGCCGTTGGCACTGTTCAAATCTGCTTCGCCATCACCTGAACCATTCCTTGCGCCACCACCGAGTGCGGCAAAACCAATGTATGTATGAAACTCGTGTGAATTCCCAAGTGCGATGCGTTGACCGCCCGTGGGGGTATTATAAGAATAGGATACTTTAATATCATCCTGCGGTGAGAAACCAATATTGGCACCAATTTGTCCGATATCATTTCCACCTACGCCCAACCAAAATTTATCTTGATACCACATCGACACGTTGTATTGAACGCGGAAGTAGTTGAAATCATAAGCACTTGCATACAAAGCGGGCTTTAACAACAAATCGTCACCCAAGTCAATGTTGTATCCCAACATCAAACTTCCCTGTGATTGCATTTGATATGCAGCGGTGTAATTGTAATACACGTAATCGAAACGGGGCTTGGTCAATCGAGAAAATGCAAATCCTGCAAACCACTTTTCACCATTCACGAAGGCCGAAGCACGCAAATCCGCACGGGTTACAGGTGGCGTCAACAACAACGACTTGATAATTGGGTCATTTCCACTGATGTAAACCGCCTTTGTCATGTCGAAGTTCTGCGACAGTGCTCCAACACTCACACCCAAATTCAAATTGGTTGTACCGGCTATGGGAAATGAGTAAGCATAGGTCGCATATGCGTTGTGCATTTCTGAGAAACCCACACGTTCACGCATGTAATACAACCCGTATCCCGTATTTTTTGATGGTACCGGCATGGCCACATTTAACACAGTGGTTTGGGGCGATCCTGGCACCGCTGAGAACATTTTGTTGTACAACAAAGTAACATGGCCTTGGTCATGGGTATTCATGGCAGCTGGGTTAATCATTGAATAGTCCATGTAGAACTGGTCAATTTTCGCTCCCATTTGGGCGGTCAATCCACCAATGCAAAGGGCCAATGCCGAAATAATGGTAATTTTTTTCATCTTGTGCTTATCGGATCACTTGAATATAACCTCTAAATTCTTCACCGTTGATTCGGTTTTTCAAATAGTAAAAATAAATCCCCGGCGGTAAGTCAATATTTTGGTTGTCAACCGCATTCCAGTTGTTCTGATAATTTTGGGTATTGTAAACCAACTTGCCTTGACGGTCGCTAATACGAACATCGAACATATCGACATCTGCCAACTCTGTCAAATCCCAGAAATCGTTTTCGTTATCACCGTTCGGGGTAATCAAATTGGGAATTTTCACCAATGGTGGATCAACCACGGTCACCAATACCGAATCCATGTCGTCACATCCGTTTGAATCAGTACCCGAAATGTAATAGGTTCGGGTTTCAAATGGACGGGCTATTACGCTGTCTCCATGTCCGATATTCAAGGTTGAACTATCCGTCCACCAGTAATTGGTTGCACCGGTTGCCCACAAAGTCGCACGTTTTCCACGGTAAATGGTTGTATCGCTATAAACCACAATGTTCGCGGTTGGGAATGCAAGAACCTGAACAGAGTCTATTGCGGCACAAATTCCTGTTTTTCCAATCACTTTGTACCATCCTTTTCCAAAAAACTTCTGGGTACGGTTGGTATCACCAGTTGCCATCCATTGAATGGTATCTGCGCCACCCGCTGTTACATCAATACTATCACCCTTACACAGTGGCATACTACCAGAGTAGTTAAACGTAATGGTGGGTTTTACGATGAAATTAAAAGTCTGCGTCAAAGAATCCGCGCATCCAAGGTCGTTCTCGATGGTGTAGGTAACATCATGAGGTCCGGATGTACTGTAGAAATTGGCTTTGGGTGCTGGACCAAAAACGGTACCTGCGCCAAAATTCCACTTTCTCAAAGCGATGGGTCGTACAGAAACAGATGCCGAATCATAGAAACGAATGGTATCAGGGACACAAGTGCCTTCGTGATAGAATTTGGCCACAGGTGAAGGATTTACCACATACTGCTTGACCATACTATCGGCACAGCCATTGATTGACCAACCGTATAATTTCACTGTGTAAACCCCGGTATCCGCGTAGCTGTGTGTTGAATTGGTCGCTGGCATCTCCGTTTGCTTATCTCCCCAGCTCCATGCCGAGTTCAACAAGGTGTCATTGGGATCGATACTCACAGAAAAATTAAAGGTAAACAAGTTGTTTTTGAAGCACTGAATTGAATCGTTCGGGGTGATGGTGTTATCCAATGTGAATTGTGGATTTGGCATATAGAACGATCGCACGTTACCTACCGCAGAATCCATACATCCTTCGTTGGTTTTGGCCAACAACACCACAGTATGTGTACCTGGAGCGGCGAACAAAATCTTTGGTGTTTTTGTGAAATAGGCGATGTTACCATCGAACAACCAACTATAGGTCATTTTTGACTCCAAGTTTGGATTCATCTGACCGGTACGGGTAAATGCCGTTGAGTCACCGAAACAAACTTCTTTCACAGTATAGCCAGCCACCGGCTTGGCATGCACATATACCGTCAACGTATCTGTACCAATACAACCTGCATTCGAAACGACTGTCAGACGGGTTTTGTAAGCGCCCGCTGCAGTATAAGTATATCTCGCTCCGTACATTGTGGTATCAGTTCCACCGTCCCCAAAGGTCCAGGTGTATGAGGCAGCATAGTCGGGATTGATGATGTTGGTATTATCGGTGAAAACGGTCTCTTCTTCAAAGCACGTATGTGATTGAGAGTAGTTAACATCTGGCAATGCAAACACGCGTACCGGCTTCACGATAGAATCCCTACAAGCACCTTTTTGACCAAGGTAATTGGAATAGGAAATTAACTTCACATTGTACAAACCGGGAGCCGCGTATTTGCGACTTAATGTCTTATTGGTACTCGTAAATCCATCACCAAGATCCCATTTTCTGGTGGAAATCAAATCTGGGGCCGCCACTGT
>JACCDW010507669.1_pt1 | contig 39119 bp, 21 predicted proteins | sample 7449781 | NCBI WGS metagenome assembly JACCDW01 (sample SAMN15323449, study PRJNA562643) | freshwater metagenome | isolation source: river surface water | place: USA:Blue River Watershed | collected 2017-08-18 | reverse complement strand
TATTCGTGTCACCATTAATGATAAACAAGCCATTGTGTGTTATCTCGGTTTTCAACATTTCTGCTGTAAAACCCGGAGTTTTTACAGAACACACATAAGACGATGTATCACCTAGCTGGATACAGCGTCGTATTGGCCCTAACAGCTTCTTTATGTTGAGCAACATTTTTACACCCTTAACCATTTAAAACACTTATTTTTTATACCCTTTACACAAGTGAATACTTCTTAGCAAATGCTTCTTTTGACATTATAGGCACACCGATTTCGCGTGCCTTGTTTAGCTTTCCACTATCTTCATTCACATCTACTGCCACCACGGCGGTTGTATTCTTAGAAACAGACGTTGATACCTTTCCTCCTGCATCACCAATAGCAACCTCCCACTCCTTGTTGCGGAACCCGGTAAATACAACCGTGATACCCTTCATATCTGCTATCTTCTTTTCTGGTGTAGAGGGTCCTGCCTTAGCAGGAGAAGTAGCCCTAGGTGTAATCATCTTCTTCGGCTTGCACGAGTGCCCTATCTCCTTTAGGAACCTGCGGAATGGCACAATCCCATCTAGGATAGATTTTACAGAGGCTTCCCCCATGCCCTGTATAGATGTTAGCTCCTCGTAGCTAGGAATGGGAGCATCCATATCTACAATCTTGGGGAACTGCTCCAGAACGGGTGCTAGTTTCTTGGCACCAATCCCCCTTCCAAACATACCTGATGCGGCCATAAGGTCAACACAGCGTGCAGAAGACACAGAAGCAAGACCATCTACAATGTTTTGGGCGCTAGTAGATTTGAAACCATCTATCTTCATGATGTCCTCCTTCTTGGCAGCAAGGAGCTTGGGCAGCGTGGTAAAGCCCCCCGCGTACAGCTTCTTGATTGTACCTGGACCAACGTTCTTTATATCTAGCGTGTTAACAAAGTACTCCATGCGTTTCATTGTAACCTCGGGGCTCTCTTCCTGACCCTTTTCGATTATGATATCAACGTGGGTATCTGTCCAAGTATAAGGGATCTGTGGGAACGCAGGCTTGCCATTAGATGCTTGCGATACCACACGAAGAATGTGCGGGATCACAGATCCGCTGCGTATCACGATGATACGTGAACCAGGTCCAATCTTGTGCTGCTCGATAAAGGCTGCATTGAACCCTGTAGCCTTGGAGATCTTGGCACCCTCGATGGTTACGGTAGGGAAGTGTACAAGTGGCTTGATATAACCATCCTTGCTCACGTTCCACTCCACCTTCGTAACAATGACCTCCGCCTCATCGTGTGTTAAGAGGCTCTTGAACGCGAATGCGTATTTAGGGTTTTTCCCCTTGATACGTTTGTGCTCCTTGTCGTGTCCAAGAACGATGCCATCTACCTCATAAGGGCTATCACGGCGTCGTGCCACAAGGATCTCGGAGAGTTTGTCCATCGTCATATCAGACTGGTTTAGTGGCGCATAATAGGCTACCATAAATCCTAGTGCTTTCAGAAGGTTCATACCCTCCATTGGGGTCATGCGTGGCTCTAGCAGCTCGTATGCAACGAAATCGATCCTATCAGCAATCCTTTTGTCAGGAACAGATGCATGCATAGCACCCGCCACCACGTTGCGGGCGTTAGCACCAAGCTCCTTGATCTGTTCCCAGCTCTTCCTAGATATGATCAGCTCACCGCGAACAGCAAACGGGAATGAGTAACCGTCCTTGTCTACAAGGTCCTTAGTAGGCACAATACCATTGATCTTGGTAAGAAGGTGTGACACGTTCTGGCCATAGGTTCCATCACCACGGCTATACAGAGACATCTGATTCTTGTTGTACACGAGAAGCCCAGAGTTGCCATCCAGCTTGTCAGAAACAATGTAGCTCGCAGGTTCACCGTAATCAGATAGCCACTTTGTTAACGCCTTGGGATCGTCTCGGATCTTGTCAAGGCTACCCATCCAATAGGGAAGCTCTTCCTTCTTGCCTGGCTGGATAGGGGCACCAATCCGCAGGGTAGCAGGATGTTTTGGGTATTTCTTCTTGATATAGTCGAACACTAGATCATAAAGGTCATCCGAAATCACCGGTTTACCCTGGATATAATAAGCATTGGAAGCGTATTCTAGGAGATCCGCAATAGCATCTGCATCCATCTTGGAAAGCACCGCCTCGGGGTCGTGCTGAAGGGCATCCATATCAAACCTGTTGCGTAAAGACATTATGGTTTATATTGTATTCTACTATTTAAAATTAATTTAAATCAAATTTTTTGGCGTTTTTGTAGAAACGAATATTATGTACACCATCTGTAGAGATATTTAATACTTTTAACATGCTACTGGATAACAATAACATCCGGTGTATACACACGCTGATCAATTCGGATGACAAGATAAGTGGGACGGCTACCAACTTTTCTGTTGAACTTCGTGATGGTGATTCACCTCTTAAGAACGTGATTGCTGTTACACCCCTCCGATTTGAATACTATGACAATTCTAACATAAATGGGGGTCTTCTCTACCTGAATGCATGGAACCGTGTAAGAACAACCAGTCCTTCTAACAGCATGCCTGTATTCCATAGGATGCTGTCAAATGTAGAAACCCTAACCTGCCCGATATCTGTAAGTGGCTGCCTTGACAACCCTTATACTTACATACTGCGTCCTCCCGCCCTAAAGCTGGATAGATTTGATATCAAACTTACCGATCTTAACTATGCTCCATTAGCATCCGCCAATCAAAAGGTACTTATACATCTTGCGGTATACTGTAAGGACATCTAAAAAGGTATAAAGATTATGGTTATTGTATAATACAATTTACTAAGGAGGAATGTCAATTATTTTTAAAAGCATAGAAAACCTCGTTGAAAGATATGCAACCATTGATACACTCAGCCGTATAATAGCAACTATAACCCCAATTATCATAGCAAAGGATCATATTGTGAACTATTTCAAATCGTACATACCAAGCTATGTAGAACGGATCGTTCATTTTGATACAGAGAATGGTAAGATTACAGAAAAATATGTAGCAAAAAAGAACTGGTACTCTATCAAAAACGGGGTTTTTGAGCTGATGGGTTTACCAAAAGAAGGGTATTACATGTTTGTCGTATGGAACTCGTTCAAGCTTTCTTACGAACGTTACGTACTCCAGGCAGACCTAGTAGAAAAGGCACTCGAAACGAAAAATGTACACAATATGTGGGCATTCCACGATTATGCGATCGTGCTAATGCTTTCTAACTTTGTAAGCTATTCAAACATAGGTGCCACCAGGATTGTTGGCATATCCCTAAACAGGGAGGATGTTACCAAAATGCTAAAGCCTTTTATGAAATCTCTCAACATACCAAATAATGTGCGTCCTAATCTCCTCTACATGCTCACAAGGTATCTTGATCACGATAACATAAACATGATATCGCTGCGGAATTCCCTGTGTATGTACACGAATGACGATATGGACGAGATACGCATAGGGAAGTCAAATGGATATCTAATTAGATCATCGGCAGAAAGCTATCCTATACACCACACATGCTGTACCGATGACGAACACGAATTCAAACAAGATATCACTCATGAACACGCTTGTGCTAGAAGATCAAGCAATCACAGCCACTGCTGTGACGGGATAGAAGAGCTATATGAGGATCGACACAACACAGGAGCAGATAATAAAGCTCGCAAGAGCTTAGAACATAATGAACAAAACAAGAAAGATCTGTAATTTACGTAAAAACTAATTTTTGTTTATTCCTTCCATACTGATAGGGGAACAATATAGCAAATAAAGATGCTATCAAGCCAGTACAACATACAGCAGAATATGCAAACTGGCAGTGCTGGAATACAGATTTTTCAAGACATTAACACAAGCGCTGATCAATCCGTGCGTTTTGGCGAAGGTGCTGGAAAACTTAGTTTTGGTACGGGAAATGCCTTTATGGGATACCAGGCTGGTGAGCAGAACCTAGGCGGCTCATACGACACATTTATCGGCTACCAGGCAGGCCAGTTCAACCAGAACTCTAGTTCAACAACGCTCGTAGGAGCATTTGCGGGACGCCAGAACACAAACGGCAATGAAACTGTATATGTTGGTTACAGGGCAGGCGAGTTTAATCTTAATGGCGATCAGAACGTAGGGGTTGGCGCCTATGCCCTTCGTGAAAACAATTCGGGATCAGGCACAACCGCTGTCGGATGGGCAGCAGCTGAACGCAATCTAGATGGCGATTACAACACCATGATCGGTGCGGAAGCGGGTCAAAACAACCGTAGTGGAAACTATAATACTATGGCCGGCTATCGGGTTGGTAGGGCTACGTTTGCTGCTAATGAGAACACGTTCTTTGGAGCATATGCAGGGTATTCAAACGAATATGGTTCTGATAACTGTCTTATTGGATACAAGGCAGGGCTTGATGTAGTCAATGGGAACTTCAATATTGCGATTGGTGCATATTCCCTTGCTACAGGCAGGAGCAACTCCGGTTCACTATCAGACTGCAACGTGGTAATTGGCGCATTTACCAATACAACGGGCAGTGGAAACGTTGTCCTTGGTCTGAATGCAGGATCAAACAGTACGGGCGATGATAACGTTCTTATAGGCAAGGATGTGGCACTAACCTATACAGGACACAAGTCGGTAATTGTTGGATCAAGAGCTCTTGTGGATGGGAATGGTGAATGCAATACCATGATAGGCTATGGGATCGCCCCAAGCTTTGTTAGTGGATCTAATAATGTCCTAATCGGTGTTGGCGCAGATACATATGGGGACGCTACATCTTATACAATTGCTATCGGTACAAGCAATGTACAAACATACACCCATTCGATTGCTATTGGTGATGCCCTTGACAACAAGAGGCGCGAGACAATCCTTATCGGGTTCGATATCAACACGATTGCTGACAACTCCGTGCTTATTGGAAAGACCCTTAACATCAACAATGCCACGGTATTCAAGGATCCTCTCAGCTATCCCTACATAGCAACAATCAACACAAAGGCTGACGAACTATTTGGACCAACAGATATAGATTACTCATATCTTCTTGTATCTCCTACCAGCATATTGTATCCAGTCGCCGGGGCAGGTCAATTTACATCCAACATTGTCAGCAGCAGGGGAAATCCTAGAACAACAAGCTATGTACAATCATCCGACTATAACATTATTACTGGCAATGGTCAATTCGATAAAGCACTCATACACTATGCATCGTCGCGCTTTATAAACACAAATGATGATGCGAACATGGATGTATCACAATCAAGCCTTATACGGTATTACAAGAACTATGGTGATATTTCTACCTTCGCATCAAACTCGATTGGGTCTACCAGCAATGTTTATTCAAACCAGGTATCCTTCGAGATTAGCTATGATACTAACAATGTTGTAACAAACCTTACCGGTTTTAATACATCTAACACCACCTATAACATATATATACAGAAACAGGTACAGGATGCCTCATTCAAATATGTATCATCTGATGTGTTAGCAAATAGGATCGCAGGAACAAAAGATACTAGGGGAGGAACAATTTCATCTGATACAAATGGCAATATCTATTTTACAGGTTTGTACAGCTCTGCTACCATAGTAACACTCCAAAACCTTGATAAAACACAAAACTATAGCTACACGTTACCATCTACCAATACCCAAGCAATATTCATTGTTAAATACAATACGAGCGGTATAATAACAGGAGCTACACGGATAGATGGAGCAACCATACGTAGCAAAGGTTCCCTATGTACAGATACAAATGGTTATATATATGCTGCGGGCGATTATACAGGTACAGGCAGCCCAAGCAATATAGATGGAACCTACAGCTCAAGGAGCCTTGTTACCACAAGTGTAGCAAACGCATTTGTAACAAAATATACACCGGAAGGTATCCTGATTGGAGCAGCTTCTGTAATCACCCCGAACACAAGCACATCACTTGGCATCTATGTAGATAGCGGGTCCAACATATATGCAGCTGGTTGCTACAACAGCTCTAACAACCAGAACATCAGCCTCTACAATCTAGATGGATCCATATCAATCAAAACCCTAACAAAGACATTGTATTCAAGTACAAATTCATTTGTAATCCATTATGGCTCGAATGGTGACGTTGTGTCAACCACGAGCATTATCGGTATGGATCCTGATAGCACAGGAGATGTATACGGTGGTTCCTATGCCAGATCAATATGTGGTGATATGTACAACAACATATATGTGGTTGGCGACCATCGTAACAAAACATCTACAAATATTATTAAAAACCTAGATGCTGCAAACCTAAACAGCAGCTATCAGATAGGTATTACATCTAATACAGCCGGGTACATTATAAGATACAACTCATCTAGACTAGTGAGCGGGTTATGCCTAATTAGCGGGGCGTCTAACGTCTACAACACATCCACCCTGACAACCACCGAGGGTTACGTTCAAGTATATGATGCAAAGAGCGATACCCTCGGAAACCTATACATTACAGGAACATACCTTACATCATATCCGATATCACTAAAAAACATCAATGGGTCTGTATCTGCCTACAGCCTGCCAACAGCAACAGATAGCGCACTCTATATTATAAAATACAACACAAATGGAAACATAGAAGGGTGTACATCTATTAATGGTATTGACACATACACCGCAGAAACAGGTTACAGCATATCTTGTGACAGTGGAAACAGCGTGTATGTTACAGGGAGTTACAACACATCAACCAAGATAGTTCTAAAAAACCTAGATGGTACAACCTCATCTTATAGCCTATCGGCTTCAAAGGGCGGGGCATCATTCCTAATAAAGTATGGTGTAGATGGATACGTTAAGAATGTACAAACCATTGATGGATTTGGCGTAGATGTGGGCAGCGGGATACACGCCGACAATGCGAACAATGTGTACTGGGGAGGCACTTATCTCTCATCCACATCAATTCCCATCTACGATCTTAACAGCTATCCGGGGGATACGTATCTACCCTACACATCACCCATATTCACATCCGCCTACATTATCAAATACAAATCAGTACAGGATACAGTTTATCTCACAAATGGGCCTCTTGATGGTTCTGTAACTTTTACGAATACACCTATTAACACCACATTTGTTGGTAATAGCATAACACCGTCCTATCTCAACAGCAACAATACAGAGGTGAAATACGTTGTCAGGAGCAAGCCTATGTATGGCATGCTTAATACATACATCCAATCTAGATCATATTCAAACGCTATTACATCTTATAGTAGCAATCTTACAAAGGACATTGTCTACACGCCCTTCCACGAGTATGCCTATAGTTATTCGAACAGCTCTTTTGGAGATAGCTTTACAATCCATCCATTCCTACAGGTTACAGATGTCAACAGCAACGTGTATGGAAACACGGATATTTCTATAGCCGACAAGAGATTGCTCGTATCTAGACCAAACTATGCTAGCAATGTACTAGCAAGAAATTCTATCGTGTTTAATTCTGACAACAGCATTCACACGTTCCGTTTCTCATCAAACGATTTTGTAGGGGTTCCAAATGGACTGGACGATAGCACGATTATACTAGTAGAAAGCTATGACAGTACAAACCTAGATCTGTATACCCCTTATCCGCCTGATACATATTTCACGTATTCAAACCTCAGGAGGGGACAGATAACCATATCACAAAAGAGTGGAACTATAATCCCAACTGTTTACACACCTATTACAGGCAAACTCGTAGATGGGAATGGTACAAGCAACTCTTTTACAATTACCATGACAAGTATTCCAACCAACATGTACGATGTAAAGAATTCATATACTACACAGCTATCATATGCCTCATCTAATAGTGCTTCGGATACATATACACTTCCCTCGCTTGCTGTAACTGATGTATGGACTGTTACAGGAACTAGCAACGGGGATCTCCAGATACCAAATAGCATCACCAATCTGAACCAGGCGACATATCGGCGTATAAACCCGTATATCAAAAACGATACAATAAGACTGGTAGCCAAGAACAACAGCCTAATCCAAGAAATCGAGGTGTCCTTCTCTAACGCAAACAGCTTTGTATACAACACAAACCATCAGGCTTCTATTACTTGTGATCCTATTACAACCTACACAAGCAACTACCTGTACATCACATCAAACGTGGTAACCTCACCAATTATCAATACATCTAACATCTATACAAGCAATATAACAACAAACATTGATAGTGGTAGCACTATTCTAAATTCTAATGCTTATTATTACACTACATTTGGATTGTCTGGAACATATAATAACGCATATGGATATAGCAATGTTTATTCATTTGTTACACTGTCAAATGTGTATCCAATAAACAAGCAAACGGTTCCCAGCCCAGATGGCGAGATCACTATCAATTACATAATTGATACTAGCAACATAGTATATTCTATTAGCGGTGATGTTCTTGGTACTCCTGAATACACAACGACACTTGTTTCTACAAGAAGTATTCCAAACAGCAACAATCTAGAGATTTCCTACACGAGTAACGTTATTAACACTAGCTCTAATATTGTATATCTTGTCCAGGCATCGAACTATGTGTACAACACGGTAAACCAGCAGCAGAACTCGTTCTATAACTATGGTCTTGTACATACCTATCAGAATCTCCTGCTTTACTCGTCGAATACTACGTCAAATACAAGCGCTAGAAACATTTCGCGCTCAACAGTTCTAATATCGTCCAGTGCGGTTGGTAGTGGAACGAGCACATACACATCTACAACATCAAATATACTCGAATTTTTGGAAAAAAGAAGTTCTAATTCTATGGTTCCTGTTACGAGAACAATGATGTTCAAGGACAATGGAAACTTCACATTCAAAACACAGAATGGGTTTGATATGTTCTATTCTAATCAGGGTGTTGTATCATCATGGTCACAATCGCAGATAGATAGTGGAAACCTATACCTACAACTACCATCCATTACAACAAGCCCATCTAATAAAGCATTCGTCATTAGAGAGGCTCTTACAGGTACCGAATTTACAAACACATTTACACTCTACAACTCGAATACACTAGTAGAAACATTGTTAATACCAACTGATTACAACCTTGTGTACACGGATCGTTACACATCCGGGGGCAAGAATGTTAAGGGCATATACAAGATTACTGGTCTAATAACCTATCTAAAAAACAGCCTTGGTATAAGTGGATTTACACCAAGCGATTTCCTCATACAGTATCTCGATAACAATGCGGATCATGTACTATTGGATAGTACCCTAAAACAGACCTATACTGCATCCACATCTGGAGACAGCTACATCCTACACACCAACCAGAACAGATCGAACACGCATCTTTACATGTTTGCTAGGAATTCGTCAGGGACAGTGATAACGAACATTATTGATGTTCCTATTGTATTCAATGAGCTACCCCCAGGAGGAATACCAAGACAGGGTTTTAACTATGGGATATCAAGTGGAAACAAAAACCTGCTTAATCCATCGATATTTACACATTCGTGGAGCAATCTTCCTAGCAGCAATCTAAAGGCTAGTATCACGTCCACCCTTTCAGCATTAAACTTTAGAATAACCTCGAATAACATTGTACTTACAGATGCCAACAAGGAATTTACTATACAAGATTGTTTATCAGGAAAAATAAATATTGAACCACTTTCATCTACAGCTAACGAACAACTCGATTATGATCTTGTAAACACAAATGATAGTTCAATGCTTGTTTCAGGGCTTTCTTATAGCCTAGCGGCATATGAATACTATGCATTTCCTACAAGCTACGAGGTTGGAAGCAACTCATCCCTTACTAACATACTATATGGTTCTAACCAAGCTACGAATGTTTTCTCGGATAGCATAACAAATGTTATAAATCAACTCAGAAAATCATCAGGATCTGCTGTGGATCCATCAGATGTATACATGTACGTAGAAAAAGCCCCTACTAATGGTATCCTGTGCGATGATATTGGAAATAACATACCCTACCAGCTAACCCTTGACAAGAAGATGAGGTACCTATCGTACACGCCTGATGATATCCAACACGATCGGATAGACATCCGGATTGGATACAGAACTTCTAACATATCTCCAAAATACTCTATCTATCTATCGAACTATGCACTTCCTTTTGCTAACATGGCGGTGGAAGCAGGAGGAAGATCATCAAACTATCCTATCAACTCATTCATTATCTCATCACAATCTAACATAAACAGGTATGTTGCGGATGGTAACTCGTTTAGCTCCAACTATGTACCGGTACCCCTTTCTTCTAGTATACCACTTCGTAGCTACACATACCCAATTAGCCTATACAACAACACAGGAGGTCTGCTAGTGTCTACAAGTGTAAGTGTTTACCCATATGCGCTTTCCACCCGTCCCGACCTATTGGTTACATCTGTTTCTATAGATGCTGCTATGTACAGTCAGACATCGTTAAAACCTATATTAGGTATTGTAAGCACAACCTATGATTGGAACTCTATAGTTGGATTTGTGCTTCCTATACCTCAGGTAGAGGGTATTAGCACGATTAGCAAACATGGTGTTGTAATGAAGAAATCGTATACCAGCCAGGGTAAACTGCTGCTAACACCTGTTTCCTATTTTACGAAGGATGAACTTAACAATGACGTGATCGTGTACCAACATATTGGAACAGGTACAATACCAGAAGCACTTGTAGACAGCTTTACGTGCTATGCCACTAGTGGACCATACACATACAATACGTCACCGGTCACGGTAAGTGTCTCTATATATCCACTCCCATACATCACACAAATATCTGATGACTATGTCTATTACAATACAACAACACAGGCTGCTCTCGGTGTTAATAGCCTTAACAGGTTTGTAAAAGTTGGAACAGTAGAAGGAACCAATGGAACCGATTATGTTTCATTTAATGTATTACAAACATCTAATGTTGACATTATCAACACCAGAACAGGTAGCAACACAGTTAGCATATTCTCGGTTAAGGATCTAGAAGATGGTTACATTGGTTACAAGATACAGCCCGGGTTCCTAACCACAGCAGATTACTCTAGCTTATGGCCATTTTCTATGACAATATCGCCAAATGGCCTACCTTCAAGCAGTGGCTCCAACGAGTTAGCAAACATACAGCAGTACAGCAGCATGTTTAGCTTTGGATCAAGGGGTGGCATAAACATATACGAGAGCAGTAACATTATACTTTATCCGCAAAACACGAACCAAAACCTATCATACACATTTGGCACAAGCGATACATTTGTAGGCAATCCGATGGATATACTGTTCCAGGTAAAACCAGCGCAGTCGATATCTACATCCGGAATGACAGATCTCGAGTTTATAGACAGTTCTAACCTAAGAACGTTCGCATTTGGAATTAGCATTGGTAGTACATCTGGTTCTAGCAACATCTTTGGAGCTAGGATTACCAATAGCAATATTACGATATATACACCTGAATATCACATACAAAACCTAAATGGGGCAATACTGTTTGACGAATGGAATACAATAACAATAAGCTCTATAAATCGTGATGATACTACAAAGGCATCTATATCGATTAATTCTCTTGTAATATATCTTGATAGTATCCTAGATACAAACAATCTCAAATATGTTGCTGTTACTGTTGATGAGACAGATCATAAAAACTTTACAAACGAGATAATGTTGAGAAACGTCGCAAATCCATATGGCAATATACCATTAACATACCTAATAACAAACTATGCTAGCACACTCTATCTTCGCAACCTTGAGATTGACATCTTTACACCATACAATACACTAACCGACTACAATCCACTTGCGAACAATGTTATTATAGGCAAGGATATCAACGTTAAAGGTACAGACAACATCAATGTTGGCAAGAATTTCTCAACATCTGGACAAAACAACATCATTCTCGGAAACTATATTGGTGTTGATAAGACAAACCCGGTTGGTACAAATGATATCTATGAGAGCATTATTATTGGTAACAACAGCTTTATCAATGGAACTGTACGCGATATTATAGCAATTGGTAACAGTAATTTTAACGATCTTTCAACGGTTGATCCTGCACAGATAAACGATTTTATATCACAAAAACCAATTATTATAGGAAATGCGATTACAAGTAGATATATCGATTACAATGTCAACATCGCGAACACATTCCTTAAAACCGCCGTTACTACAGAACAGGTATACATTGGTCTTAACAGCGAAAAGGTAGCTATTGGATATGATACGAACCAAGGTTTTAACGCCTATCAGGATCTGTATGTAAAGCATGGCATATATGTTGGCGCTTCCACACCAACTGGATCAAACCAGTATGCTCTAGACATTACAGGCGATATCAACGTATCTGGAAACATATACCGAAACAACGCATCTATAGACAATGTATGGAACTACAAACTTGAACAGTATAATAGCAATGCCACCATCGAGTTCTATGAAAACAAGGTAGTTTCTGAAAATTCAACTACTGCTACTGGCCCTATATTCTTCAATTCCTTTGCTACAAGCACAGGTGGTGATCTATATGCGATTGGCTCATACAGCTGTCGCATCCCATACAATGTACCACTTTACAATCTTGATGGTTCGGCAACCAGTTACAGTCTCCCTAGTACCTACTATGGCTTCCTAAACCTTGGAACAACATGCATTGTAAGGTACAGCATCTCGGGGATTGTAAACGGGTATTCGATTATAGACACCCAACTTTACAATTCGGGCAAAAGCATTTGTACAGACACATCAGGTAACATATACACTACCGGCTATTACCAAACAGAAACAGGCATAGATGCTACGCTCTATAGCATTGGTGTACCAGGAACAGCAAGCAGTACATACAAGCTAAAGGCTAATACAAACATTGGTGCGTATGTTGTAAAGTATGGCCAGGATGGATCTGTCAAGGGAGCGACAAGCATAAATTCGCTATATAGCAGCAACTATGGGAACGGTATATGCTCCTATCAGGATACTATATATGTGGTAGGATCGTACAATTCATTCCAAGTATTACCAGTACAGGCTCTTACTATATCCCTATCAAACCTAGATGGAACATTTAACGGTACAACCCTTCCTGGAACAAACGGACAGGAGGATGCCTACATCATACGGTACGGGCCTGATGGAAAGATCGTGGCATCTAGCGTTATCATTGGTAGCAATCTTATCACAAGCCCGTTAGACGGATCTAATGTTGGAAGTGGCATGGCAAGGGCGCTAACCGCTCATACAGACGGTATGGGAAGTCTATATGTAGCAGGAACATACGTGTCATATTGCAACATCGTTCTTAATAACCTAACTGGGTCTAATGTACCAAGCAGTCACATCCTATCCGCCACAGGTTCAACGATTGCAACACCAAATGACGTGTATATCCCTGCTTCATTTGTAATCAAGTATGATACAAGTGGCGATGTTGTTGGATCTACATCTATATTTTCGTCCTCTACAACCGACGCATCTGATCAAAACAGCGCAATAGCAATCGCTGTAGATATATCATCTAATGTTTATCTAACCGGAACATACACATCGTACAGCAGCAGCATTATCCTAAATAATCTTGATGGAACCGCAAGTACATACTCTCTGCCTGCTACATCTATCCCGTCCTCATATGTTATAAAATACGAAATCAATGGATATATTACCGGTGTATCTACAGTAATCGGCACAGGTATTAGCACCGGTATCAGTATATGTACAGATATATATGGTTATTCCTATATTGCGGGAAAATATACATCTACTACACCTGTATCACTAACAAACCTGGATGATACACCGAATGCCCTATCACTTGATACAACAACCGATACAAGCGTCTACATATTAAAATATAGCAACAATGGTGGCCTGTGCAACATCACAACCATAAACACACCACCAATTTCCTTAGAAAACGATAATGGTATATCTATATGGTGTGATAGATCAGATACATCTTCCAAAAAGAACAACATATACCTTGCGGGAACATACCTATCTACACAAGCAATTAATCTTTACAACATGGATATATCAAGAACAGATAGTGGCATTGTGCTTCCAGCATCTTCCACCGATACAAACTCTACATTCATTGTTAGATATGATAATGGCCTCTATTCATCCTCCAGCTACGATTACAACATACCTACCATATATGTTGAGTTAGGAAGCAATGTTGGTATTGGAACAAGTTTTATATCGTATGGAACAAGCCTATATGTCGAAGGAAACGAATATGTATCACAAACGCTTACCGCATCTAATCTCAACTTCCTAGGTTCCCTTTACCAGAACGGCATTCCATATGTTGGGAGCCAATGGACAACTTCAGGATGTAACATATACTACAACAAAGGAGGTGTTGGGATTGGTAAGGATCCTGATAACCAATATTCGATTGATGTTATAGGGAATATAAACTTCACAGGAAACATTTATCAGAATGGTATATTGTATCCGCTAGGTGGCAACGGGTATGGTGATGGGAGCAACGCTTCTAACATATGGGTACATTCATCAAATCAGACAGGTGTTATCGTTCCAGGTACAGGGGCAGTTTCATATTCTTCATCGTCAAATTCGATATTCCGTCATAGTGATAACAATGTTGACTATGCTTTTGATGTATCATTCAATATTACAAATGGATCTGGTGGAATAGGCGATTACAAGCTAATTGTTCCATTTGTAGTTGATACTAGCTACTATCTTCCAAACTCAATTATTGGAAATGCATGGTGTACAGTTATAAATGGGGGGATATCAAATTATTTCCCATTATCTATACGTAGCCCAATAGGAACCAACGAATCAAATGTTATTATACGGCTAATAAACGGAACTGCTGAAACATCCCTATCTACATTACCAATTGGAACAGATGTACACATTGCTGGAATGGTTACATATGTTTCTACCAGCATATTACCTACTATTGGTAGTGGTGGTAGCGGTGGTAGCGGGGGAAACACATGGATAAATGTTGTTGGAGGCATATACAATAGCAACCTTGCCAATGTTGGTATTGGTACAACAAGACCAAGATACAATCTAGATGTAGCAGGTAGCATTAATTTCACGAGCAATCTATACCAAAGGGATCAGCTTATTGATTTAACTGGTATTGAGCTTGTACGCAGCAACCTCGACAAGTTTAATCCATGGATAAGCACATCTAATAGACCGCAGATTATTCTACCATCTCCCGGCACTATAAGCTATTCGCCAACATCTAATTCCCTTTATAGGCATATTGATAATGATGTAGAATACAACTTTAATGTAACTGGAACAATTACACAGGTTTCTGGAATAGGTGACTATACAATAAGTGTACCAGTCCCTATCAACCTCGGATGCTACACATCAAACACGATTATTGGAAACATATGGTCTAGGGTATCATCAGGATCACTTGTAAACTATATACCTGTATCAGTAAGCACTATAGGGAATGGTAGAAGCAATGAATTGGCTGTAAGATTTGTAAATGGTACAACCGAAACCCCAATGTCTATTCTTACTATGGGCAGCATCCTCCAGCTTAGCGGAACTATTGAATACATAGCTAGTGTGTATCCACGGAGCGGTATATTCTTATCCAATGTATGCTATCAGGATGATTATGGCCATGTGGGTTTTAACACGTTTGGACCATTACGCGCACAGGTAGACATTGTTGGGGAAAATGGCGGAACCATGCCTGCCCTTTTTGTACAACAGGCGGCAGGGAACAGCTACGGGCTATATGTTGCAGGAGATGTAAACATAACTGGATCTTTTACAATTGGAAATAGCAATCTATATACATCGAATGCCACTGTATACAATACATTGATTACTAGCAATCTCATCGTTCTTGGATCAAATACAACTATAAATGCATACACTATATCTACAAGCAATGTTTCTATATCCAATGTTACAGGCATAGGACCTGCGCTTAGCGTGTATCAAAAGGGAGATGGATCTGAATATCCAATAGCAGATTTCTATGATGTTGATGTAAGTACCAATAATCCTGCCCTTCGTATCGCGAATGGAGGAAATATTGCAATTGGCACAACAATGCCGATAGCTAGTTTACATGTCCAGGGAGATGGATATTACAGCAGTAGTGTAGGAATAGGAACAACAATAAAACGTAGTATACTTGATGTGTATGGGGATGCGATCGTGTCTTCTAATATCGGTATTGGAACAACGGTTGCTATAGCACCATTACACGTACAGGGCAACGCATACTTTGGAACAAGCGTGGGCATTGGAACAACCCTGCCACGTGTCGGGTTAGATCTTGTTGGCGATGCGATTGTAGCAGGTAATATCGGCATTGGTACAACATTAACCGATAGTATACTTGATGTGTATGGGGATGCGATCGTGTCTTCCAATATCGGTATTGGAACAACGGTTGCTATAGCACCATTACACGTACAAGGCAACGCATACTTTGGAGCAAGTGTGGGCATTGGAACCACCATACCCCAGCGCATGTTCCATCTACAAGGCCGTGCCTATTTCGGCAGTAATATAGGCATTGGAACAACCCTGCCACGTGTCGGGTTAGATCTTGTTGGTGATGCTATTGTAGCAGGCAATATCGGCATTGGAACAACGCTAACACGCGGCATACTTGATGTGTATGGGGATGCGATCGTGTCTTCCAATATCGGCATTGGAACAACGGTTGCTATAGCACCATTACACGTACAGGGCAACGCATACTTTGGAGCAAGCCTAGGAATTGGAACTACGATCCCGCAGCGTATGTTCCATCTACAGGGCCGTGCCTATTTCGGCAGCAATGTAGGCATTGGAACAACCCTACCGCGTCTTGGATTGGATCTTGTTGGTGATGCGATTGTAGCAGGCAATATCGGCATTGGCACTATAACACCTATTGCTCCACTACATGTAGAAGGTATAACCTATCATAGCACAAATGTAGGAATTGGTACAACCATAGCCACAGTGTCATTAGATGTTGTTGGACAAATACAAGCAAGTGTTTTTAAAGGTTGTGGCACAGGTTTCGCAAACATGGAAATATATACAAGTGGGACATCTTGGTCAGTGCCAACAAATGTCCTACGTTGGAAAGTAACGCTTGTTGGTGGCGGTGGTGGCGGTGGTGGTACAAGTACAGTAGCCGGTCAAACAGGCAATGGCGGTGGTAGCGGAGCTGTATTAATTGGGTTCTTTAATTATGTAATTGGAGAAACAACAATGGCATATTCTATTGGAACATTCGGATCAGGAGGTAATACAAACTCAACAGGTGGAACAGGCAGTAATACTACGGCTACATACAATTCTGTAACTTATACAGCAGGTGGTGGTATAGGTGGTGCAACACATGCAACTCCAAATGGAGGCGGGACAGGAGGTATAGCAACAGGAGGCACCTTTAATTTTAATGGCAATAAAGGAAAAACCGGTGGCGTTGCTGCTGCTACAAACCCTGTATCTGGATATGGCGCAGACACACCTCTCGGATTTGGAATGGGAGGCGACTATCAAGGTACAGCAACAGGAGGAAACGGCATTGCGGGTTCCGGATATGGTAGTGGTGGCGGCGGAGGTAAGAATGGATCAGCTACAACTAACAGAACAGGAGGTGCAGGAGCGGCTGGCCTGTTGATTATTGAATATTAAAGCATTTAACAATTTAATTTTAAGATTGTTATAAATATTGGAATGGTTTAAAGCTAATATTTCCTTTTTTATTATCGTGGATAGATTTGATTTTCTATCCAAATATCAGAGACAAGACTAGGATCACATAGAGAAATGAGCAGACCTATACCAAATGTGACACTAGGTGGGTATAGGCCTAACCAGGTAAAAATAAACAGCATTGGGATTGGTATCGATGATGACACGCTAAATTCTCTAAACCTAGACAGTTCACAATACATGGTAGTTGGCGGGCAGACAAACGATGTTTACAACATGATCGTAGACAGCGAGGGGGTTGTGATCAACTCGTCTATCATCAACAGGTCTTCCTATTCTAACGAGTACGCCCTCTTTGTAGATGGAAACATATACGTTACAGGAAAGGTTGATACAAGTGCTGGAACCCTAAGCAACATTGCGGGGGGAGGTGGTGGCAGCGCATTCGCATGTAACTATTGGATGCCTGTACGCAAGGACATACCAAGCTCAACCAACATCTTCTATGATGGCCGCATCAACGTGGCTAACGAAAGCCAGAGCCGTAGCAACACATATCGGGTAAACATCGTAGACAGTGCGAATTACAATATTAAGAACGCACAGCTAGCTATCCAGAACCAGGTTGGTGGTATAGCACGCACAGCAATCATTGGATATTCAAACCTGTCACCTGTTATTGTAAACAGTGCTAAAGGCCCTATCGAATTCCATGCAGCCCGCGAAAAAGATTACTTCGATAGCGTATACTATCGAAACAGCCAGTTCCAGAACCTGCCACAATACACGTCAGCTAGCAATGCTCCGCACATGGTGATTGATACAACAGGGAACATAGGAGTAAAAGTTTATCCAAACCCTCCATTCTCCTACAACCTAAGAACATTTGATGGTCTAAATCCCCGCGAGATTAGCTACACTACTGTAACAAACCGCCCTGCTGATTTACACGTCGAAGGAGCTATGTTCTCATGCAACATCCTAATGTATGACTATGAAACGGAAAGCACAAAAAACATCGACGACCTTTATGTACGCAAGTTAGGAGTAACATTTGCAGCATCCCAGGTAGAACCTGGCTATTTTGCAGCAGGCGATTATGGGTTCCTCTCAAATGTTAGCATTGGTGGTCCTATTGAAGATACATTTAGCCTAAGCGTGTATGGCAAGATGCACATCTATGATCAGTTGTATTCGGAAAAGGCATTCCTTACATCTAACCTTGTTGTACAGGATACGCTTGAGGTTTTGGGAACAACATATTTCGAAAACGATGTAATAGCTAATGAAAACGTACAGGTTAATCAGAACCTGGTAGTATGGGGGGGTATATATGCAGATAGCAATGCCATCTACACCGTTGTTCCTGGAGGAAGCAACCAGAATACTACAACAAATGTAAGATTTGTCGGTTATACAGCAGACGGATGGTCAAACATATACCCTCAGGGGGCAGGGTTTGTAACACCTGGAAAGGCAGGTATAGGAATTAATTCATTGTATGATACCACCCCAGGACAGCTAACCGTTGTATCACGCGATAGCAACATATATGCCATATCCCTAATAGACAAGACAAACAACGATTTTACAAAGGCTCTCTTTGTAGGCCATCAGAGGTCTAATGTCATCGATGGCAAGGATGATGCCAGCGTAATATTTGCTACACCATCTAGCACAAGCCCTTATTTCAGCATGACAGGCAATCCTTACAAGCAGAACATGTACTTCTATCCCGGGCAATATGATAAAACACTGCTAGGAAGCAACACCGCTGCTGATAACAATCCTCCTACTCTTTCTATATGTGAAACAGGACAGGTTGCTGTAAACTCTTTCCAGCCAAACAGTAGCACACAGCTATATGTAAAAGGAAGCATCGGGTTCTCATCAAACATGTACGTTTTTGACAACCCTAGTACACCTATCAGATTGGCACAGATGAGATATGTGCCGGTTGTTGGGATTTCAGGAGACATAGGTGTAAGCTACAACGACCAGTCATCCCCATATGTAGCTATCAACAGAGAACCTGATAATAGGTATGGACTTGCCGTAGAAGGCGGTATCTATTCAGACACCTATTACGCACCTAATAATCGCAAGGCAGTACTATGGATGGACAGCACAACCGCAAATTCGGATACAACAGCAACAGCTACAAACGGCACCTATATGATCAGCAAGGTGGGTATTGGCATAAACCAGCCGGACTACATCCTAGATGTTTATGATAACAACAGCAGTATTGGGAACACAAACGGTACATACATACGGCTTAACAAATCGATACTAGACGAAAGCCTTTCAAATGTGGGTATTCGTTATGACGGGATTGCCCAGCCATGGTTTACAAACCTAGAAAGCGTTACCACAGATATTACAAGATATTCGATTGGCTGTTCCCATGACGTGTATAGCCTTGTTGACACGTACAGCGCGATATCATCCGTGATATGGTCTTCTAATACAAGCAACAGCTTTTCTACATCAAGCAACACCAGCTCATCCGCAAGCTATCTTAATACCTCGATTATTACTAGCAATCTTCCTGTTTCTTCATCTAACATTGTTAACAATTCTAACATATACAACCTGTACACCATTACATATCTGTCGAATGTAACATCCAACATAACATCTAATGTAAACAACATACCGAACATAGCATCGGTTACATACAGTATTTCGTATAATGTAAACACGGTTGTTTCAACCAATGTTCTTACCACAAACAGCACAACATCAAACTATTCAAGCCCACTATCGCCAATCACATCAAACATCATCAATACATCCAATGTTATTAACACATCAAACGTAATAGGCACATCGAATGTCTATTATTACCTCAACACATCAAACTATGTTTATTCCTCAAATAGCACTGGTATTATGATACAGCATGATGCTTCAAAAACCCTGTATGGTCATCAGGTTGTTATTGGAGGAAATGCATCTCTCGTGAACAAATCTCTCAACAACCCAAACCCCAATCCGGATGCGATCCTTACAGTAAATGGCGATACATCTATCATCGGAAGCCTAAACGTTACTGGATACATTACAGCTAACAACCTTGTTCAGGTAAAGACATCAGCTAGGTCGAATGTTCCAACTATCCAGTCGGATGACCTGTTCATTAGTGGCAAGGATGTGTTTGTCAATCCAACCAACAAGATGTACGTAAACTACACATCTGATATGTTACAATATGCTCTAGAAACAAACAATAGATCGGTATTCAATGTGTATCAGGATATATATGATGTTGGTAATCCAGCACCAATTGCCCACTTTATTGGAGAAGGTGACAACGCATACATAGAAATCATATCAAAAGCTATCAATGGAACATCCGAAGGTGTAAATGATGGAACATTGCGCATAGGCCTCCTTCCAAGAGATACAACCGGACGGCAGGTAATTGGTTTCCAGGATGGAAACGGAACGCCATACATGACGTTCAGCAAGCTTGGAACCAACAAGAGGGGCATGGGCATTAACACAACCGAGCCTGATGCACAACTACACATAGTGAACGATAGTACCTCTATGAATGATCAAATGGTGCGCATTACGTATGATAATGGTGGTGCTGGAGATACGGCTGCTTACACACCAAACATCGTATTAGAGAAAAGGTTTGATCAGGGAGGTGATTCTTACAAGAAGGAATGGATCATACAGGGACCGACCTATGGAACAGACCTCTATGATCAACTGGCATTCAAATATGTAAAAACAATTACCGACATTACAAACACGGATACAGTGACATCAAACACGGTTCTTTCGATCACAAGCAATGGATGTATCGGTATCAACAACACACAACCAACCTATCTATTAGATATACTTACATCCAATGCGAATGATGGTAGGAACCATGGCATACGACTATGGAACAAGGACAACAGTGACACGGCACAGCTTGTATTCCAATCAGGTGATGATCCTAATGTAGGTGGCGATGTATACGCAGACTATATTATGTATTCGTGTAACAGCGAATTCGTGTTTATACAGCGCAAGAGCGCTACTACCACAAGCCCTCTGCTTTACTACAACTCTAACGCAAATCTTGGAATTAACACGACCCCATCTACCAGCTATGATGTAAATGTAGGGGGGACACTAAATGTTACCAATGGTATATACATAGATGGCTTTGAAATATACAACACGTCTAATGTAATCAATAGCGGATTTATCATAAAGGGTGCAAGCAACATCTACCTGCAACCGGATGTATCAACCGGAGGGGGTGTTGTTATCAATGGAAATACACCAACAAACAACCTATTCCATGTGCTAAATGATAATACAGGAAGCGCCAATATGGCTGTATATGATTCAATACTTGACAGCGCATCTGTCTACTACAGGAACAAGATATCTAGCGCATCATACAATGTGTACCAGATGTACACATCAAATACTCAATTTGGTCTTTCCTACCAGTCAATGTCTAGCGGATCATTCGCTATGCCTTCCAATGGGCTATCAAACGTGTTCACTATAGATGGGATCTATAGCACCGACTACAAAGAGCACGACCTAACCATAAATGGTAACATTAATATTAATTCATCGATAAGAGGCGTTCCATCAATAACGTTTGGTTCAAATGGCACTATAAGTGGCATAAATCAGGGTGGTTATATGTACATCATGCCAGGTTATGGATCAAACCTGGGTATTGGTACAACTGTTCCAAAGAACGTTCTTGATGTGTATGGTGGTACTATCATTTCCGGTAATGTAGGTTTAGGAACTACAATCGCACGCACACAGCTCGATGTAATAAACGACGCAATCGTATCTGGAAACATTGGTATAGGAACTACGATACCACGCAAGGAGCTTGATATTATAGGATCGAGCATAATTACAGGAAATGTCGGTATAGGCACATCGATCCCACTGAACACACTAAGTGTATATGGGAATGCTACTATCGGCAAGGGTATGTCAGGTGCCGATAATTCTACATCGGGAGGTCCATTCTTCCTACAGCAACCTTGGGATAACGCAAACTCATCGCATATTATTACATATCCAACCTATTGTGTTGGCAACAATAGTACAGGCATGATATATATACAGGTATCCAACAAATCGACCACACCTGGCAGTGCCAAGATGGGGAATACACAGGTCTCATTTATAAGGGCTGCGAATGAAACATTCGAAATCCAGCAGATCGCGGGCCATTCCAATGTAAACCTAGGCACTTTTAACGTATCTACAAGCGGTAACGATATTGTCGTAAATACCGACACCGACTGCTCTATATCATGGACAAGTATAGGATCATACTAATCTGATGATTGGTTAATGTTCTATGAATATTGAGATATCAAGAAAAATCTACTATTTTTTTGTGTGGTATAAGAATTTACACCTTCCTTTTTGTAATATCCATGCTATATGGAACTTTCATCACGTTATCAAGAGAGATGGTCTCGGTTTTGTAACTCTTTTGGATACATATTAGAAACGTATCTGCCATATCATAACACATGTCTAAAAGCGATGGAGGGTGAACTATCTGCTATGCCAAACATTCTAATATATGGCATGTATGGGTTCCCGTTAGATCTACTCTGGAAACAATCATTGCTAAAACGTTTTAACGTTGAAAGGTTTTCACCCGTTTCCTGTACTTGGGGAAAAGAACTACAATACACGGAAACACCATATTATATACATATAGACCTAGAAAACCCTTCTGTTCCAAAAGATGTACAACTCTTACAAGAATTTTTAAAAACGATTATAACTACACACAGCATTGTGCGTGACAGACACGTTATCATACTCGAAAACATAGATATACTCGCATGTAAAAATACAAACATGAACGCATTCCGTGTTCTTCTAGAAAGGTTTTCTAAGAATGTTTGGTTTATATGTACAACATACCACATTAGCAGGATAGAACAACCTATAAGATCACGTTTCCATTCCATCCGAATACCATTGCCAAATGAAGGAACAATATCTGATATTGTCATGTACCTAGATCGAACAACCCAGAGACAAACATTCCAAATTAGGAATTTGATACTGGCAATCGCAATGCCAAATTACGAGGATAACAATCTTAGATGGATAGCATCAACACCGTTCCCCCCGGTTTGTGATTATATATTGTATACAAAAACACCAACCATAGAAGGTGTACGGGCAATCATCTACAAGGCATTCCAATGCGGTGTCAGGATATCAGGATTAGCAATTAGCATTATTGATGCCTGTATATACAGAGGCGACACTGAAACAAACATACATATGATTACATCCGAATTCGCACGATACGAACACATGTCATCACAATCTAAAGGCACGCGTACATTGTTGTACATGGAACACATGCTTCATTTTGTAATGCTAGTGCTACCAGAAAAAAGAAAAATCCAAATTGAATAAGTAATCACTGCACAATGGAATTCCTTTCCAAGGGGGGATATGCGGAGGTTTTTTACGATACAGAAAGGGGAGATATATTTAGAAGATTGCCTCGCATAAATAGTTCTACTAGACAGCTTGATATCACCAGCTTTAATGATCTTATATTTACTAAAAGCCTAGAATATACAAATTATACCCCGATAATTTACAATGAAAAGGTATCAAAAGAATATGTATCGTTCAATATGCCAAATTATGGTATAACACTTCATGAATGGGTAAAAGAAAATACAATTCAAATCCGTCAGAAGTACGCTCCATACATACTTCTACAACTGATCATAGGATGCATCTATTTTGATAAAAACGCGTTCTTTCATTCTGATCTAAAGCCATCTAACATCATGATTGAAACAATATTTGATAATGGAAACAAAGATAGAACGAAAAATTGGAAGAAATATTTCAAAAAAGGATCGAATGATACACGAGCTATAAAGGACATCATAGTTCGCATTATTGATTTTAATAGCACCAGTATCCGTATAATAGATAATAAAGATCCGATTGTATATTGGGCAAATGCGATTGGTACTTGGAATTATGTTCCTCCGGAGATAATCCTACATGATACCCCTTATAGTAATTCGATATCATGGACTATCGGTGTGATTGCTGCCTTTATCATAGATGAGTATCCATTTATAGATACTATTACAAAAGAGATGGATCGTACACTCGTAGATCAATCCAAATGGATAAAAACAATAGAAGATTGGTATATTAATTATCCTAACAATCCACCACTATTAAGAAAGGAATGGTATGATGACAAATGGAAACAAGTTATATGTAGCTGTATCCAATGGGATAACAGCATACGATGGACACTTGAGCATATGTACACTTGTATATTTGGATTTATAGATGATCATATGAAATCCTCGCCTACTATATTAATACCTTCAAACCTATCAAAAATACAACCTATCAGTTATACCATAGAACTGGCAGACATCCCGTGTGAGGATAGGCACAGGATAGTATTCCTTATATATTCGATATGTGATAAAGTAGGTAATATGAACCTTTTTCCTACAGCAGTAGCAATCTTTGATAGAAGCATACCTCTTGTAAATGTTAACGTAATCAAAAACATTAACTGGGTTGCAGCAGGAGCTTTTATCCTTAGCAGTTTTGTTAACAACCTAGACCTTTTATGTTCAAGAACCAATGTATCACTAATACTGAACACATTCGCATGTATCAACAAATCCCATGTTCTTGTATACATGTACCATATTGGTGATATTTTGGAATGGAAAATTTGGGAAAAACCTGTACACATCATTGTTATAGAAAGGGATGAAAGGCTGAAAACACATCCCAAGCTCTTCGAATACATTCGTGATGCCTTTTTAAGACCTTCCAGAAATTATACCCAGAATGAAATAGCTAATTGTGTTATGAAAAGCATAGAGCCTGTTAACTATCTTGACTAATACAATGTATTCGCACTATCCAACCACTGGTTCTTGTAAACTTGTGATATGTTAGGACGCTTGAAAGGATCCTTTTCCAGCATTTCCCGTATCAGGTTTTTGCCCTCATCGGACCATTCGTACCAGACAGGGTGTAGAAACTGAACCTCGCGATTGATTACTGCATTCTTAATAATGGGAAGATCATCCTTGCTATAGGTAAGAATGTCTATAAATGGATGGCTGCCACACGCCATATAGTATGTAAGTATTCCAAGACCCCATACATCATATTCTGGAACAAACACCTTGTCAAACATTTCGGGCGAGAAGCAGATCGGTGTTCCCATATAGCATCCTCGCACGCTGTTAATAGGGCGTGAACATCCAAAATCGATCATCTTTACTTTTCCAGTTGGTTCGATCATAACGTTTTCGGCCTTTGTATCACCGTATATTAGCTTCTCATTGTAGCAACTCTTAAGAACACCCGCAACCTGATATATTATCTTCTTTACATCCATTTCGGAGAGTGGACGTTTCCTACTCTGGACGTAATCCTTCGCATTTAAACCCTTTACCCATTCAGTAATGATGTATACATCATCATAATCATACACCGTATCAATATGTTGTGGGATATTATCATATCCCTGTAGCTGCCAAAGCGCCTTGGCTTCAAGGCTCACACCCGAGTTGTCGAGCACACAGAACCGGCGTGGTATGTGCTTAATTGCTACCGTGCGGTTCTTCCATTCCGCACGATATATAGTACTCTTGCTACAAACATATACCTGCTCGCTATTTTTAAGCAGAGTTGCCATATGGTTCATGCTAGTATTAGTGTATGTATATCATCAAAATAATTTGTTGTTAAATCCAAACTTACAATTTACTTTTCTTTTTGTACAACTATTTCAAACGATAGGCTGGTACATTACCTCATTTATCTCAGGTTGGATCTCTGCCAGCTCTGTTACACTAAGCTCACATATGAGCTTCATCATATCTACCTTTGAATAGATATATTGCTGAAAACGATCGAGTGTTTGCTTACATCCAACATCGTTGATACCAACTAGCACGTGATGATCATTGTCCTGATAGCAGAACCCCTGGCATTCATCTAGAATGTTTTCGATATTATGGTTTGGAAAGATCTTGTTCCAGATCGAAAGGATCCGCTCACGAGGCAACTTTTTAATACATATACTAATGAACAGCTGTCCAATATCATAACACAGCCGTGGCTTATTCGCATTTGGCTCATCATTCTCAATATATTCATAGATACAATCCATTATTTCGTTGAATTTTTCGATACGCTTTGCCTGGGTATAATCGTTCTTAAACTGGTCAAACCTACCCTCTAGCTGCTTGATCTCATCAAGGATCAATCTCAACATCTGCTCCGTGTATGTAGCCTGATCCATGTTAGAAAGCATCTCAATATTTTTGTATGATAAAACAACATCTAACTTGATAAGTTCATTTTTTGGGGCTTAAAGGAAAAAACAAATAAAATATATAACTTTTGGGAATGTACACGATATTAGCTGATTTTTTCCGGATTAAAAGCTATGTATTAAGATTTATTGACAAATGTAGCATTGTCGATGATCGCAAACACTACACAAAGGCCGTACATCTTTTTCAAAACACCCTGTATGAAACATCCTTAAAGCTTGAAGACATATATTACGAGCATGTTCTTCGTCCACAGATCGGTATAGAACACACCAAGATTAGAAACGAAACCGTGGATGTGGCATCACTCATAGTTCTACTCTTCATTACAAGGATACATCAAGCAATACCGACTGTAGCATCTCTAGATCATTATGATCAGGCACAAGATACGTAGGGATACCAGATACCGATTTAAGTATTCCCGTGAGCTTCTCTTCTTCTACAGCTTTGAATTTTGAACGTAAGCTGTCCTTCTTCCTTACCATCCATCCATGGCGCGTGTACCTAAGATATGGCTTCCATACACAAACTAACTCATCGATATTTTTATTACCCTTTTGATCTTCTTTGTCATACCCATTCTCTTTCATTGTGATATCTGAAGTGTTTGGAATGTTTATGGTGTAATCAAGCTCTATACCATCGCTGGTCTGTTTCCATCCGTGTATTTTAAGAGACCCATTGTGTTCCTTCGCATGACAACTGCTACATAATGGCACCAGATTGCTAGCTAGGTTCTTGTGAACATGAGTATGTGTGTCCCGTACAAATCCATTGCTATCAGCTGTTTCCTGGTAACGTATATGGTGTGTATCGGTTGCCTTTGCGGTTCGGCATACCCCACACATGTCCATAAAGATAGAACTGTTGTACCTTGACTGTTTATGGTTTACAAATCCGTTGTTCTGGCCTGTAATATGCCGCCTTACTTTTTCGGCAAGAGCCATGAAACCTGATGGCATACCCAAACCTCGGCATACCTCTATGCCATACGTGCTTTCTCCAGATCCATCCCTCAGTGTACGATCATACACAATGCGACCATCCTGTACCTCGGTGTGCATGTGTGCCACCCGGAGGAGACCCTTAGCCGTTTGTTCTGCTATCTCTGGAATGTCCATTAGCTCGTGCAGATGTGTGGCAAACACAAACGTACTCTGTTTGCGAAGTAGGAGGTCTATTCCAGATGCTACAATAGATATAGCACTGATTGCTTCTGTTCCAGAACACAGCTCGTCACCAAGTACCAAACTGCTGCTATCTGCACGCACAAGAATGTTCCTTAGCTCGGTCATTTCTACCGCAAAAGAGCTTAGGCCTTGATACAGGTTGTCATTCCCCGAGATCCGTGTAAATATGTTTGTGTAAGGGGAAAAGCTAAAAGATGTGCTTGGTACATACATCCCGCTTTGTGCCATAATGATTGCCAACCCAATAGCCTTCATTAGAGAACTTTTTCCAGATGCATTGACACCATATAGCAACAGACCTGATGTGGTATTATTAACGCCCAGACGTACACTGTTTGCCACATAATCAATCTTTTGCTGGATACGTTCGATAATCGGATGCCTCAACATATCTGCATCCAGAATAGATGATCCATCTACAATAACAGGCCTTGTATAACCATATTCGAGTGCGTTCATAGCATTTGTAGAATGAACATCGATTTCAGCAAGCTCGTATGCAATCTTTTTTATATCGTGTACATGCCTTTCCACAAACCCACGTAGGAATGATATGTAACGTTCCTGTACCATAGAAGCCAGCTTCGCCTGTGACCGTACAATCGTGTCGGATGCATTATCTATCCTGTCAGATGTAATTCGTAGCGTGTTGCTACCATGACTGATCTGTTTCGACCTAAATGAGCCAATGTTCAAATCCGGACTACATGTAATCACAGACCATCTCTTCCTGGTTGTAGTAAGGAAATAGCCATCACGATCGTTACAGTCAACCTTGCACAGCCTAGCATCTTCCCCATTCGAGAGATCCCTAGCAATGCTCCCTATCTCATCAAGTTTCTGTTTTATCAGATCAGTTAGATCGTCTAGATCTTCATATACCCCCTTTTTAAATATATTGCCACGAATGTCACCTATAGAATATTTAGATGCCTCTTCAAGATCCACAAATTTATCATAATATCCCCTAATACCATTGATAAGGTCAGACAACTGGAACATGGACAACATATCCGCAACCGAACAGGCTGATATTAGCGAGATATGAAACGATATCCAATCACACGGGTTGTATGTTTCAGATACCATACGACGAGAAATCCGTTCAAGATCCAAGATGCCAGAAAGACACCTTCGCACCTTTAGATACAGGGCATCCTTCATATAACGCTCTACCTGGTTATACCTATCTTGTAACAACTCCCTGTTTGTAATAGGGTTTAGAAGCCTATCGCGGAATAGCCTACTTCCAGGAGATGTTGCTGTACGATTCAGGATAGATAGCAAGGGCGCTTCTCCCTGAATACCTGTGGAAACAATGTTTAGTTGCTGAACACTGTTGTATTGTAGGAGGAGACGGCCGCTTCCAGAAATATTGGCAGGTTGTTGTAGCCTACTAACAAGTTTTGGGTTGTGTTCATAGGCAAACTGTACCATATATGGAAGGGCTATACTTGTAAGGGGCATATCATCAATCCCTACAATGATATGTGTTGAAATAATCCCCCTGCCCATACCAGCCTTTGACAGAACAGCCTCTTGATACTCTTTCTTTCTAAAGCCACTTGGATAGTTATCCCATATCTGGTGTACACCAATCGGACGATGACTAATACCAATCATGTCCATTAGGCACTCCCTCATATCTTTAGGGATATTTCCAAGCAAAACGATCTCTTGCGATGGATAGGTGTTCAAGATCCTCACAAGCTCGTCAATCGCATATGTTGGATCCTCCCCTGTAGATAAGGTTTCATACACGAGTGATGAACCTGTTGAAACATCCGCTGCTGCCACCCCACACGCCCATATACCATTTGTGAATGATAACATAATCACAACAATGTAGTTAGCATCTTGCGACGATGGAGAAAGGGTCATCGACGGGCTGATAATCTCTGTTACCTCTCTACGAACATGAGGGGGCAGTGTTACCTGTCTCACGACCACTACTGTATAGCAGTTTGAAACGAGCGTTTGGATATGCTTTTGTATCCCACCTAGGGGAAACCCTGACATTAGATAATTGGCATCATTCACCTCTGTATTGTTCTTGTTGCGACGTGTCACCTGGATACCAAGAAGGTCAGCAAGCCGATAGATGTTAGGGCCTTTCTCTTCAATGTCATTGATAACCGCATAGATCTCAAAAAAATCACCAACCTGGCACAGGACAGCCGTCTTTTCTCCATATCTTGTCATATAACGGTTATGATACCCTAGATAAAACTGAAGGATGGTTGTATCCTTACCAATCATGGTAAGGGTTTCGCACGATTTATCACACATTATGTCATTATTATTAATGCTTAAAGCTTTAAATCAAGCTTACAGAAACGGTATTAAGAAAATATATGTTTTTGTAGTATAATGTGAGAGGTAATGAGTGATGATGAGTATGAATACGATTACAATTTGAACAACGAGAACGATGATCCGGATGATGAGAATGAGAATGAGGATGATGAAGATCTGGATGATGATGATGACGAATATTATATAACGTATTACAGAATTAACAATGAAAATCAAACCAATGAAGAAACAAACGATACAAGGTTTGAGGAGAATGGTTACGAGGATAATAACTATGCTGATTACGAAAATACACATAACATAAATGATAACGCGATAAACAATCTAGATGAGATTTTGAACATACACACATCCAATGAACGTATATTCAATACGATAGGAAGCAATGTGTATGCTTACAATCCACAGCATAACAATGCTAGTGTTATGACGTGCCCTATATGCTCAGAAAGATTACACATCTCCCAGATTACAACCCACGTCCTATATCAACACACCGGTATCTACCTCTCTATAAACATGCTAACAAACCCCTCTCTTAGTATAATTGATGTCCAGAATATGGTAAATGTCCTGAACAACAATCAATATTCATACAGCATTGGAACCAACACGTACAACACGATACACAACCTTATGTTTAGTGAGGATGATGATATTAATACGGCGTCATACGAAGACCTTCTTAACCTTTGCGATTATATGGGATACCATAAGCCCGGCATAAAAGAGCTAGATCTAGCAGCACCAATTGTAGAGGAGAACGAGATGTCAACCATTGTATGCGATGAGGACACGTGTAGGATATGTCTTGAAGGGTTGCACGATACGCAACCTCTAAGAAAAATAAAGATATGTAACCACATATTCTGTTCCGAATGTATCACAGAATGGTTCAAAGAAAACAAAACCTGCCCGCTCTGTAACATAGATGCATCCCCTGTTGACAGAAAGGGAACGCAAACAGACGAACCTATAAATGTGACATCCCTAGATACTATTGACTAGATTGCGTCAATATCTATATCATCCTCATCATCACAATTTTGATCATTGCATTCTTTTGAGCTTTCGTCATCATCCTCGCTTTCTTCGTTTTTATCACAAAAGATAATAGTGTCTTCTGTCCCCTCGATCCTACAGAAATCACTTTCTGTTAGCGACTTGTAGATCTTCTCAGGGATCTCGTAATCTCGCGTCATCTGGGAAACCTCTTCTAAGGTATACTTATATAGAATGTCCAATTTATCATCAAAATCACGTCCAGATACCATAACAAGATCGTTCTTGTCAATAATCGTTTTTCCACGGGATTTACGCATTTTACCACGGATCCTAGCCACCTTGAGAGATCCATCCTCGCAAAACACGCGTACACGGCCATTGCCGAGCATGTCTTTTACAATAGCAAAATAGGTACCGTTCTCGGCATCAGGAAGCTCTAGGACGCGCTTCTTTTGAAGGCGATCCGAACGCTTCTTTTTGTTCTGTATACGGCTTTGATACATCGTGTTAATCTTATAACAAATACATGTGCCTTTTAGTATTAACGTATGTAAGGCTTTAATTAGTTTTGTATCTAGAATATTGTACTACGAGAGAATTATGCCGATCCCATCTGTTGCACTAACCGTACTGGGAAGTATCGCAACATGTTGGATACTACCGCATGGATGGTATCATGCTATATATCGCTATGGCAAACTCACGTTTGGACTTACTGCCGAAGGTATCGGTGTTTATTCACTCACGATGAGATCAACTGCGATTGGTAGTATGATAACGTATATGGTATGGAGGGATGGAGTAATGCGGCTTGTAGCATGGGGTCAATGGACAGATACATGGACGCCTTATGTCGGCATTCTGATGATAGCAGGCGGACAATTTGTAAATGGCTGTGTCTACAAAGCACTTGGGCTAGGAGGCGTATATTATGGATACGAGATTGGTACAAAAAATGGAATGGTACCACAAAGGGTAACCTGCTTCCCATACAATCTTGGGATACAGCATCCACTGTACATTTCTAACATAGCCACTGTGCTTGGTTTAGGACTTTTTTATGGGTATGGAAAAATCGCTTTGGAGATATGGACGATAACATGTATTAGTACATGCTCCTACCTTTTCTCGATATGGTCAGAGAGCGGAAAATCATTTTGTGATACAAAAAAACGGGTATAAAAATGACACACCTCCAGTGGGGATCGAACCCACGACCTACACTTTAGGAAAGTGTTGTTCTTCCATCTGAACTATGGAGGCATATTATAATGATGCCTTTTTCTTAAATCAGTTATTCTTGTAGCTCAGGAAGCTACAAAACAATAAAACAAATTAAAACACCTCCAGTGGGGATCGAACCCACGACCTGCGGCTTAGAAGACCGATGCTCTAATTCCACTGAGCTATGGAGGCATATTTCTTTATGTTCTTTTTTTTAAATACTTTTGTTTTTGTTAAAGTGATGCCAGATTGCCTGCTTGATCTCCTCCTCACGTTCATTTAGGTTCTTATCATCATATGTGATAAATGGTACCATACCGCGTACGGTTAACACCGTTTTTGTAACCGGATCGTATATTGCCTCATAGAGGAAATAGGACATATACCTTCTTAGTGTTGCTATTCCCCGTTTTCCTTTCGCGGAACGAGCTGTTTTCATAATGTCTTGTACCTCTGGTATGAGCCTCATAACACCATCATAATAGGCCGAATAGTATTTCATCTGTTGTAATACCTCGCGCATATCCTCCTTTTTATCCGTGACATAGAACGTTCTTAGCACTTCGGTTTCACGCTTTTCAATACATCTGTACAAGATAATGTGTTTGTTGTACAAGGTATCATAGGTGATAACATTCGCCATCCCCCCGTGCTGTATGTTTGTATTTGGCGGTTCTGGTTTGTCTACGATTTCCATAAAGGCCTTATGTTGTTTATACAAGACAAACAATTCTTTATGCGCGGTACTTGTTTCGCTAGTAGGGCTTAACTTCTTGTAAGGTTCAAAGATCCCAGGAAACAGAAGCACCTCCTTCTCATGGTACATGGGGTCAATCTTTTCATCAATCAGAATATAGCGCATATCATTCGGTAATTTCGAGGTTTTAATGATAAAAATAGTACCGTTCTTGCCTTTTGAAAGGTTTGCGAAATCATTTGCTACGCTTTTTGATAGTGAGGATCCCATAATGTCGTTGTCAACAAATATTTCATCCGGATCGATTTCAAAATCTATGCCCCTATACAGATTTCTTTGTAATGAATATACATCCTTGTTTGATAGACCATTCTGTTGAGAATATCGTATGAGCCTTTGTAGATACAAATATACATTTGGTGCGGTATCGTATATATGATCTAGTAAATATAGGCGTAATAGGCTGTTTATTCGTTTGTAGGCATTTGAAGCCCAATACCTGATGATGTTATCACTCTCGAATACCGACTTGTCTAGGCCAATATCTAGTGCTCTAGACAACATGTTATCTATTGTTGCATTACAAGTTTTATACCAATGAGATATTGTTTGGTTACCAATTTTTTACACTCTATGGTGTAGATAACAAGCATCATGAAACTCTCGATGTACATTTTCGTATTCGTGTATATTGCTGTGGACATCCTATATGTAACCATCGCAAGGCCTTTCTACGATAGGGCTGTAAAGGCAATCTCAGGGGAACCGATACCAAAGGGACGTAGTGGGGCTATTATGGCGGCTCTGCTTGCCTATACCGCAATGGCACTAGGTTGGCTGTTCCTTGTAGTTCCAACCGTAGCATACATGATGGCAGCTGGATATGCGAAATGGAAGGCAGGTCTCATAGCAGGTTTTGTGTATGGTCTAGCGCTCTATGCCGTATTCAATGGCAGCCTGTATGCCATGTTCCGTGGCTGGGACATGCGGATCTTCACACAGGATATGATATGGGGTATTAGCTGGACAACCATACTAACCACCGTGTATGCTATGAGCAGATAAAACAGAATTCAAAATCCCTTTTTCTAGACTTTTTTAGGAAAAAATGTCCATATTTTTAGAGCTTTTATAAAAAATTGATTTGGCTATGGTACAAAACAGCCAGGGCTTACACAAGGAAATACAATACAACTTCACGAAGGATTACCCTATCCTTTACCAGTCTATGGCAATCATGGAGGCTAACAATCGCACCGAGCAGCTTAAGGAAACGGTTCACCACATGGTGATTGCCTGTATCTCGCGCGATACCGACTACCTGTTGAGCGAGATTAGCAATCTCTACAATTGGTTTAACATCAGCGACGCTACCAAGGATGAGATCGCGATGGTGATGGAAGTCTCTCTCCAGGCTGCGATGGACGGACACACGGCGTGCCTTGCGCTTTTGTACGAGTACAAGGTTCCGATGGATGAGCTGTGCCCGATCATCGCAGCCTACCACGGCAAGAAGGACGTTATCAGTTTCTGTGAGAAGATCTCGCTGGGCAACTGCCAGGAGGCATGGAACCGCTTCTTCGATTGGATGCTGTGCCATGGATCGCAAATGGACAATGACGAGGATGAGGACATCACGCTTGCGACCGAGTGGGTTTCCAACTACAATTACCACCAGGCAAACATCGAGATCCAGTGTTCCTCCAACTAAAACAAAAAATCATAAAAAACCTCAATACATTTTTTGAGGTTTTTTATCATAATAAAGAAAAAACAAAAAATTGAATGCTTTTAACTTAACTTCATTATCAACCTACTAGTTGAAAACATAGAATGTGTAATACTATTATCCCTGCAATGGCAGGGATCCGCACTAGCATTTCGGGTGATCTGGAGAGTTTCAAACAGCAGCAGAACAACTGTTCAAAGAAGATCATCAACATCACGTTCATGTCTGCCCTACACAATGGACATCTCGACTGTATCAGCTATATGATCGAGAACGGTATGATTGATATTGCGGAGAAGCCTTATTGTGACATCGCAGTAAAGAGGGGGCATTACGAATGCCTAAAATACCTACACGAAAATGGCGGTAGGTTCAACAAGTACACCGCTCTCATCGCTATGATCCGCGAAGACCACAAGTGCCTTAGCTATATCCTACAAAACGGAGGGGTACTTAATATGCCTTCTGAATGCTAAATACATTACCAAAGCCAACATATACCAACGCACGAGAGATGATATATATATATATGTTCAAAAATTAACAAAAATACCTTTTTAGGTTTTGTGTTCTATTTTACTTGTGCCTCCTAAGCTTAGTAGGCTTCCTTGTAGCAATAAATCCCTCTTCCTTCTTCTTCATGTCGGCAAACTTCTCCTCTTCCTTCTTCTTTATGTCGGCAAACTTCTCCTTCTTCTCCTCCTTGGAACCGGTAAAGTACTCGCGCTTCTTGTATACAACAAGAAGGATAACAGCGACTACAAGCAGGATGATAGCAATTTTTACAGCCTTCATTGGATCTATTGAATAAAAAGAAATTATTATTCCAAGAAAAATCTTTCCTTTCATCTAGTCTAGATGTGATAGTTTTCCAGGATCCATTTGTCGGCATCCATGTTTGGCACACGACGGTTGCACATGATGCACCGGTTTGTTCTTTCGATTGCTGATGTTCCGGTTGTAATACACTGTAGAAGGCATCTCCTGTGGTATTTTGCCGCGCAACATGGAAGTTTGTAGTATTTCTGTTCCTCCTCACGATCGTCGGTACTACGTTGGCTACCATCCTCATCCACGTGATCTGCCCAATTAACAGATACCCTTAACGGTTCGGTTGTGTGAATTTGCTCCAGCAGAGGATCGTGACAGATAATACATATCTCTGGTTCGCTTGTATTACCCGTCTCCCTACTGATCTCTCCTGATTGGATCGTGTTAAAATTGGCCACAATCTCCCACTGTTTCTCCTTCATCTTCTGGAGACGGAAGGCATCTACAACATCACCACTCCTAACAATTACCGCCCTTTTTGCTACAATGTCCTCTATAATGGAAGCCATTTTCAATGTTCTTGATACAGCAGGTGCCATGCCACTATTCCTGATGTAGAGCTGGTTTGAAAGCCTGATACCATCCGAATTCATCAGTAGCGCATTACATTCGAAATCGATATTGCCAAATGGCGCCTCAACCGTGCTTGGTGTCGTTTTAACAAGGACATCAATGTTTACATACGGCAACGTTAATGCCTTCCTATACAGATCATAGGCAAACAGGTAAACGCTGCTCTTGATGATGTCCCTAAATTCTGGGGCAACATGTGTAAGGAGTGTTCCGATGAGCTTCTTTTTCTTTTCAATCCCATACAGATAGACCTTGTATCGGATGTGTTTCAAAGATCCTGCCATTGGCGCCAAACGAGGAATATACCTAGAGATATCCTCGCGATCGAATACGCACCTATATGACAGATTCAACTCCCTAAACTTCTGTAAAAGCTCAACAATCATTTCTTCCGTTTCAAGGTAACAGTCGATATCATTTGGGATAACCATACGATCCTTTGTTTCAGGATACACAGATGGATCATTGTAAATCCGATCCACCTCATCTAATAAGATACCATCCTCTGCTAGCTTTTTGTAAAACTCCTTGGCATAATAATCGTGTAGGATGCTATCGCGTACAAATCCACCAAAAACTGTACCGCCAATCTCGGTGATAGCATTTGCGATCTTCTGCTTGAACCTCCACTCGATGCGATGCTTGTTGACCTCGTCCATGATTGTGCTGCTGATAGAACAGTAGGACAATGTAGGTAACAATACATAGCTGATTTTATGTATCAATTTTTGTAATATTTACAATAAGAATGATTTAAATATTTGTGTATTAGAAAAACAAGCATAAGTATCTAAAATAATGGTGTGTATTATTCCCCTAGGTATTAATTGTAGCCTAGCAGAAACATTAAAAAAAATAGGCAAAAGGAATATATCACACCCATTAGATTGGGTTGTCTCCTTTGGAGGAATATCCAAACTGTTTCAAAAGAAGTTTGAAGGATTTATACCAGTTAAGAAATACAAATATCCTAACAATGATGAGTTCTTTTGGTCAGAAGACTTTGGGATCGTTTTCAGGCACGACAACTTTCCAGAGAGCACAGAAAAGTATCAACGGCGCATAGACCGCCTTTTGAACCTGCTATCGACAACTACCGAGCACGTTGTATTTGTAAGGAAATGTCATCAACATTCACATCATCAAGAGGTTTCTCATCACAACATCCTTTATGATAATGATATAAAAGATATCATAGAGTTTGATAAAATCATTAAAAAGATTACCCTAACCTATCATACCATATTGTGCTAATACTAAGATGTATCAGTTGTTCGAATAAGGAAAACCCTATTATAGATCCATCCATGTCAAACATAAGGATATATGATACATCTGGCTGTGATGGGGATGATGAAGTACACATTTGTAATATCTTATCACAAGAGATAACGAATATGAAAAATTAGACTATTTTTGATGTACTATATTGTTTTTTATGTTGCTACACGTGCTGCTACACCCATCGTGAGCAGTTCCTGTAACAGGAGCTTCATCGAGTAGGGGATACGGATCTCGGTAATATCTGCCGAGTTCTTGCAGCTTGGACACTTGTACATGTTCTTCGCACGGTTTACGTTTGCTAGGAGCCCACACTGCTTGCACACAAAGCACGAGTAGTTGTCGCTGCAATCCAGCAGGCGCTCCTTTAGGAAACACGATGTGCCATGTGAAACCATCGCATCTCTCTCCATCTCCAGTTGTACCTCGCTCGGTTAGGCATTTCCTCCTAACATCATAGCTATCTATGGCTCGTGGCACGTGTACAAGCACAGAAACACGCACAACTTATCATAGATGTCCTCACGGACAGGCTTGGACTCTATCTTAAGCGTAGCTCTTTCAGCCCCGCCCACCGCCGTATAGTCTCTGCACCTTTTCCATAGCCTTGGTTAAGGCCTTAGGAACTTGGCTCAGGATTGTCTCTAATCTAGCATTATGCCTATACCCACTGGTTTTCCCAGCGGCCATCATCTGCTTTCGCTAGATGACTTAGGAGCTAGATGTAAACGAGAGTTCCCCTGAATTTGACGGTGTTGCCCCTCTGTGTGGGACTAGCACGGGTTTTTGCCCGCACTATTTTCGGCAAAAGTCTACCGAACCTTAGGCCTCCATTCCGTGCCCTGCCTTCTGCTGGTTGGCGTGTAAGAAGTACCACAGGGCCATTCGAGCCACGTGAGAACATCTTATCTGTTACCATGTGCTTCAGTCGCTGGTAGAAGGTAGGGCCAATGAAGATCTCTGTCTTGATTTGGTTTCCTGTACGCCCATGGTACAGGATCTCGTTACCATACCGCTCCATACCGTGCTTCTCAAGGGCGGTTGCGATATCATCTACCGTACATGTGTTGAATGGTGTAGCATCACCAAATGCCCCTAGGAAGGAACATGCCTTGCCCATAATACACTCCATTAGCTGTGCGATCGTCATGC
>JACCDW010273286.1_pt1 | contig 39145 bp, 41 predicted proteins | sample 7449781 | NCBI WGS metagenome assembly JACCDW01 (sample SAMN15323449, study PRJNA562643) | freshwater metagenome | isolation source: river surface water | place: USA:Blue River Watershed | collected 2017-08-18 | reverse complement strand
GCTCTTTTTGAGGAAGATGAAGAAAGATTCTTTGAGGAGGTTGACTATCAAGGTAATCAAGAACTTGAGTGGGATAAAATCAATGATGAAGACACTTATGACTTTGAAATTGAAGAAGACGAAGAGTAATAATTAGTAAAATAAAAAATATGTATCAGATAAGAAAATGTCAAACTTATTCAGTAACAAGTAAGACTAAAACAGCAACATTAGATCCAGAAAAATTTAGAAACTTATCTACACCTTATGAAGGTGAATCAGAAGAAGACTTTGTAAATTACATCAGTGAACTATACATAGATGATATTTATGAAGAATTAGATGAAGAAACGCTAAGTGAGTTAAATAAATTCTTTGATGATGTTGAGTGGGAAGAGTGGTATAACTCAGCTTGGGATGGTGAAGAATCTTGGTTCGATATAGGAGAAGAAAATCCAGAATACAGAAGAACCGGTGGATTCGAAGTTAGATATTCGACAGATAAAAATTATTAATTAAAAGGTCTGAGAAATCAGGCCTTTTTTATTGAATATATAATTTGTGAAAATACTTTATGGAATACAACTTACTGGTAATGGTCATCTAACAAGATCGATTGAAATCATTTCACAATTAAAAAATCGTGGGTTTGATGTTGATATTTTAGTTTCTGGTAATAATTATTCGGTAAATGTACCATTTGATATTAAATATAGATTTGATGGTGTGTCTATTTTTTATAATAAAAATGGTCAAGTAAACTGGATTAAAACACTAAAAAGTATAAAAATATTTAGATTTATAAGAAATACAAATTTGAATGTATCTGAATATGATTTAGTTATTTCAGATTATGAACCTATTAGTTGTTGGGCGGCTAGAAAATCTAATATAAAGTCGATAGGTTTGTCAAATCAATATACTATATTTTATAAGAAAGAATTAAATTTTAGATACAAATTATTGAAATTCTTTAGTAGAATATTTACACCCTGTTCTTATTATATTTCTCTTGATTATAAACAGGATATAAAAAACAACATATTTCAACCAATAATTTCTGATAAGTTTATAGGTGTGGAAGAATCAAACAATAGGTCTATTTTAATATACCTACCTTCAATAAAACTCACTAATGTTTTAGAATCAATTATGCAATACAAGTATATTAATTGGGTAATCTACTCAGATGAGGTAGAAAAAGATATACAAGTAAAAAATATAAAGGTTAATAAAATAAACAGAGAGAAATTTCAGAATGATTTGATTAAGTGTGAAGGTGTTATAACTGCTTCTGGATTTTCAACTACATCAGAAGCTTTAATTTTAGGAAAAAGGCTTTGGTCTATTCCTCTCAAGTTTCATGCAGAACAACAGTTAAATGCGAGCACTCTTAAAAAAATGGGTATTTTTACCGAAGATTTAAATCAAAATAGCATATATAAATGGATTTTCAACTACAAAAAAATAAAATACGATTGGTCTAATCCAATAGATAAGATAGTAGATTTAATAATTGAATTGAAAAAAAATTAAACCTTTTGTAAATCATATAATATAAAAAGAAAAAAATATTATTATGATTCAAAATGGTAACATAATCGATGTTCATTACACAGGCAAACTAACTGACGGTAGTGTTTTCGATTCTTCTGAAGGTCGTGACCCTTTAAGATTTCAAGTTGGTTCTGGACAAATTATCCCAGGATTTGAAGGCGCTATTATTGGTAAAAATATCGGTGATAAAGTTACCGTTACAATTGCACCTGAAGACGGATATGGTCAAGAGAGCCAAGACTTATTTGTAAAAATTCCAGTAGAAAAACTTCCAGGTGTAGTTCAAGTTGGTCAAGTACTAGAAGCAACATCAGAGGATGGTAGAAGTTCTCAAGTTGTTGTGCATGAAGTACATGATGACCACTGTGTAATCAATGGAAATCACCCACTGGCTGGTAAAGAATTAGTTTTTGATATTGAAGTTGTTTCAATTCAAGACTAACCCTGGCCTCTGTAAAGCTTCTTATAATTTTTAGAAGTTTTTAATTTAGAGGTTTTTTTCTTAGCATGAACTCTAGGTCTCTTAACTCTTGATTTTGCTAAGTAATTAGATGTAGTAGTTGTGGTCTTTTTTGCCATTTTTTTAAATTTTTTGTTTATATATAAAATAAAAAATCAAAAAAATGATAAAAGGACCACTACTACTTTTTTGTTTATTATTCATCAATATTGTTTTTGGACAAAGCTTAAATCTAGATAACAATTTAACCGGAATTCTATCAAATAATCAAATATCTACAGTATCACTTCAATATTCTGGAATCAACAAATTTGACTACAAAAAGTCATCTTTAGAGCTAGGTACTGTTTACTCGATGAGATTTAATCCAAAACTTTCAGAAAACGAATTTTCTAATCGAATTAATATTTCAAGATCTATTAAAATAGTTGATGTATTTGTTAATTATCAATACAACTATTCCTATATTAGAAAAATAAACTCGGATAATTGGTTAGGTATTGGTGCTGGTGTCAAAAAGAATTTTGACTGGGGAAGAGTTTCATTATCATATGCTACTATCTATCAAAATACTGATTATTTCATAAATCCTACAAGAAATACTTTAAGACATTCTGTTAGGTTTAAAATGAAATATTCACATAAACTTTTCTTATTGAACACAGAATATTTTTATCAACCAAGTTTTACTAACACAAAAGATGTTATTGTATTTGGCACAACAAAGGTTAGTTTTTTACCACAGAAACAATTTAGCTTTATAATTTCTGATATACTAAACTATAACAGTATGAGTAATGTGAAAGTTCTTCATAACTTGACTGTTGGTTTTGGATATAAATTCAATAAAGATTTTACTAAAAAGAATTAAATTTTATCCCAAATAAAGAACGTTTTCTTATCTTTCTGAACTTCAATATAACCATTGATATCAAACTGTTCTTTTTTTAGATAACAACTAAATTGATGTCCTTTATATTTTGCTGATAAACCGGGATAAGATACGGAACCACCGTTATAAACTATATCTCTTCTTTTACTTAGTTGAGATGATTCGATTTTCACTCCTAATTCTTCCTCAATTCCTCTTATAGCTGAGACTAGTGGATCTTCACCAGATTTCATTTTTTCTGATACTGAAGATGGCATCTTTCTTCTACGTACTCTACCATCATTAAATTCTTGTCTATCCTCTTTTAGAAAGTAGAGAGTATCATTTTCTTGATAATATACTTTAACTGCTACAAATTCAATGTATCTGACTAGATATTCACCTTCATCTGATAATGAACACTCTTTTTGTTGTATTTCCTTATAAAGATGTTTTAGAGTTTTAGCATTGCCTGTACCCCAACTCTCAACTGGAACACCATGTTCAACTAAATTATTTCTTAGTTCATCTAAAGATGCTCTTTCATAGTTAAAGTCTTCATATAATTTAATTAGTCTCATATTTTATATATTAAACTTTAATTGTAAAATACAATAAAAACATTATGTCACTATTAAAAAAACAAGATTTTTCTGATTACAAGAAAACTTTAGAAGACTTATTACAAAATAAAAGTTTTCTCTACTCTGGTGATGTAATATCTTCCGAAGAAAGAGTAATGTCGATAGTTGCAAAACATACAACATTTTCGCCTGAATTAATGAAAAATGTTTTTATGGATATTTATAATGATTCGATAATTCAGATGTCTGAGAAATCAGATGAATGTTTTGTCTCATCAAAAGAATTTAAAGATATTTATCAATTAATTGAACTAAATCAAAATAATTCAAATTATTTATTTTACTCAATTAACTCTAATCTAAGTTTGAAGTTGGCTAGTCGTTTAGAAGAAGAAGTAGCTCCACAGTTTTTACCCAGTTATTTCAATGAAAGAATTAAGCTGATGTCTCATAATAGTAGTGTTTCTGCTTACTTCTGTCCTATAATAAAAGATAGTATTGATGAATATGAGATATTTATTACCGATAATCCAATACAAAGTTTGGTTTGGTCGTTGCAAAATATGACTTATGATATTGTATCGGAAGGTGATATGAATAAACATATAGTCAAATATAGATTTTATAACTGTGACTATAAATCAACTAAGTTTATTATTAGAAGCATAAATAAAATTAGAGATAAAAAATTAAACAATCTATTAAATGACAATTGATTTAACTAAGATTCCAATAGGTATTTCATTTTCAGAAAGAGACATTAACCGACTAAAGTCTGGTTTAATACAAAGATCAATATTTAATATGAAAGAAAAATACAATTTTATTATTATGCCAATATCAGTGTATAACATTATTGAGAATCATCAAAAATTCGAATCTTGTCATGTTGACATAACTGATAATGGTGTATTTAAGGTAGGTAACTTTTGTGGATATGATTGTTATGTAGATATGATGATACTCGACAATAGAATAATACTATCTAAAGACTTACAATCAATGAGAGACAATAAAATAAATTCAATTCTTGGAATTAGTTCATTAGTAAAGGACTTAGAAATTGATATTATTTTGTAATAATTTTTAACTAATATTTTTTAATATATACTCTTACAAAATAATTATTATTATGCTGAAGAAATATGTTCAATTCATAAATGAAGAGGCTTCACCTCGATTACCGAAAAACGAAGATTATTGGTTAAGAAAGGGTAAAGACGGTAAAAAGGTCGCTCTCTATACACACGATGATATGGATGGCATTTTCTCAGCTATTGAGGTTAAGAAGTACTTACAAAACTCTGGTTTTGAGATTGTTAAATATGGTATCATAAATTACTCTGAAGGATGGAAATACACATCGGTCGATCCTAAATTAATAAATGTGGTTGTTGACTTTGCTAACATGCCAGGTGACGAAAGAGATGAGTACATTGATTATTACTTAGATCACCACGGTTCATTTACTGAATTTGAACTAGATAAATATAAATCTTCTCCAATACAAAAGAAAAAAACGGCTTCTGCTTATGAAGCAATTTGTCAAAACTTAGGAGTTCCTCAAGATGAGTTAACATTATCTGTTATTGATATGATTGATGCTGCTAAATATTCTGAATATGAGGTAGATTGGTCAAGACTTTTAGACTTTAACTTATCTGAAATTAAAAAGTCTGATAAAAAAAGATTAGAATTTGCTGCTGCGTTTAATCAATTCTTAAAAAGATCTGATCACAAAACATTAATATCAGTTATACATAACTGTCCGGATGCTTCTATTTATTCAATATTTAATGTTATGAAGAAGGTATATCCAGAGCATAATGTTTTTCCTAGAAGTGGTCAGAAAAAAGATTTCTTATCAGACTCTGAGTGGAGATTAGGTCAAATGGCACAAAGAACCAGAGGTAAAAATGTTACTAAGAAAAAATATACCACACAATCTAGATTCTTAAAAGATTTTATGATTGGTAATTCTATCAAATTAGACGGATATCAAATAATTGGAGACTTAGCTTTTGTACCTACTGGTACTTGGGCAAATGCTTTAAGAGCTAGAACTATTGTCTCTAATGACTTCAAAGATGGTTTGATTTCAGAAGAGCCTAAGTTTATATTACTTCAATATGGTGGTACTTTACAAGTTTGTTCATATTCTAAAATAGATGAAATTGAAAGTTTACCAACATATAAAGATGGTACTCCTATTAATGATTTAGGTAGTTATATGACTAGTTTACTTAGAAACTTCCAAACACACTTAGGTTATCACAATCCAGATACATCAATAGGTCAAGATGAGATTACAGTTTCTGGTGGACATGGTGGTATTGGTTCAATATCAAATATATTTGGTGAATGTCAAGTAAGTCCATACGAAGGATGTAGATTCATTGATATGTTTAAGAATAAAATTATTAGTGACTTATCAGGTGTTCCGTTTAATATAAAAACTAAATGGAATGAACCATCAGAAAGTAAGACTAAAGAACCAGAAATGGATAATAAGGTATTAAACGTTGCTGATGTTACTAAGTTAGATCCTCAAGGAAATATCATTGAAGAAAGTTTTAACTATCAAATTAAAGATAAAAATGGTAACACTAAAGATGTTACTAGAGAAGAGTTTGTTAAAGCTGGTCATGAGAAAGCGATGAAACCAAAAGAAATAAAAATTGATGGTAAAAAGATAGTTGCTAAATTTGAGAAATTTAATAACAAATAATTAAGGTAACATACCTGATTTAATGAGTTCTTTATCTTCTTCTCTTGTTATTATTATAAGTAATTCAACAACTGTAGAATCATCAATTTTATCACTTAATACAAACAAACCAAAGTCTTTTAGTCTATTAGATACGACTTCTATAGTTTGCTTATATAAATCTGATTTTTTAAGATTTTCTAAATCTTGTACTCTTCTAAATTTTGAATAGTCAAACCTCTGATGTTCAACATATGGTTTAAATATCCTAACATACATAAGTGGCATTTTTCTAAGAGTTAGTATATCTGTCATCTCGGATGCTCTGAATAATCTTTCTCTAAATAAAGGTTGAACTGTCCATCCCGACTCTTCGATATCCCAAAAAAAATCCTTTAATTCTTCTAAACTTATTGGAAATTCTGATGATTCAGTTATGTATTTGAGATATTTCATTTTTTACCAAAAGTTTTACCGTATCCATCTATTCTGCCCTTTTTATCACCTTTTTCATCGTCTGTCTCATATCTAGTATCAAAGAAGTTATTATCATCTGTAACGACTTTAACTTCAGAATCCATAGTTGCATATGGTCCTAATTTTCCTGAACGATAAATTCCACCTTGCATATCACCATTTAAGTAACCGTCCATGAAATAACATCCTATTAAAGTTGTTGATTCTACTTTACAGTTTAGTATTTTGGAATTTGATGCATCAGAATGTATTAATTTAGACTTCACAACTTGTGAGTTATTAATTTCACATCCTAAGAACAAACAGTCCTCAAATATACCTTCTATTTCACAATTTACTAAATCATAGTTTCTTAAGGTAGATGTTGTTTTAACTTTAGTATCAATTACTTCCATGGTCTGAGTACTAGTAACATAGTTTATAATACACTCTCTTAATTCTGATGTGTTATCAACTAAGCTAAATAGTTTATTATAAATTCTTGAGTAATAAGCAGATACTACATCATAGTTTGAGTTCTGATCAATTTGTATTTGTATTGTTGGGAAGTCAACTATAAAGTTATCATAGTTAGAAAGATTCTTAAATGTTGAGATATTTTCCTCTAAGTAGTTTTCTAATTTCTCAGAGTCCTCACTATTAAAATCAACATCGATACAACTATGTGTTAAGATAATAAATCTTTCTAGGAAGTAAATTAGTTGTCCAATATTCTTTTCGTAGTCTTTTCCACCAATATATCTGAACTCAAGTCTTTGACTTGATTTTTCATTATTCATATGTAAGAAATTTACGCCAAAATATTTATCATTTGGTAGTCTCATGTTATTTTTAACAACATCAATTGGTATATTGAAAAAGTCATACTCTTTGAATGGAACTATCTTCTTCACTGTTTTGGCGTAAATATTATTTTTCCTTGAAGGGTATCCGCGATATATTTCATCTTCATCTATATTTAATATCATTTTCAACGTGTTTAGATCATTTAAGTCTTTATCTTCAAATGATATGTTGAAGTGAATTGATGATTTTTCGTTTGTGTACCCATAGTTTTGTATGAATTTAATTATTTTAATTAAATAATATTTAGCATCATAAAAATTTAGAGGACCTGTAACCAGTTCAACCATGTTAGATCCACCTGATAAATCAGGTTCAATCTTGAAGTTCTTTTCATCTGGTGTGAAGTCAGAGTGATATTGTCTAAATCCCCATACTTTGACTGGTGATAAGTCTTGGTTTATTAATTCAAGTGTTTTATAAAATGATAAATCTTTTAAATAAAACTCGAACTCAAATCCAACTCTGGCCTTTTTTAGCACGTTAGAATTATTTAGAAATTTATCTGAGTATTTTTCCATAAAGTATATATTAAAATGTTTTATTTATTTTGTAAATAAAAGGAGGGAATGTCATGTATTATATATATCACAATAAAAGTCAGAAAGAGAAAATAAAATAGGGAATAGTAAAAAATGGAATTCTTCTGTGTCTATTGTAAAACAAGAAAAAAGTTTGATAAGTTTATCAAAGTAAATCGCATCAAAAATAAGTATATAATTGATATAAAAAAAATTGTAGACGAAGAAGAGGTTGATTTCGATAACGACCGAACTTACTTAAAAATTTTAATTTTCAATAAAATACAACAAGCAATAGATAAAAAGAAAGATATTTACTATATTCCCGACTTCGAAAATCAATTCTCAATAGAAAAACTACTAAATCTTAAAAAAATTCTTGGTGAAAATAATTTCAATGTTTTAATTTTCTATAACGAGTTCAGGAAAAATCCTGAAGTTATGGATGATGTACTTGGAAATCTTTCTAAATTTTCTAATTCACAGATCATCAGAGACTACTAATCTTAATATATAAGTAAAAATTATCTATTAATTTATGCCAATATTAGGTGGTTCCCCATTAGGTTTGATTGGAGTTGAAAGTAGACCAACAAAAACTGGTTTGTCTACATTTAACGGTGGTAGAACAAGAAATGTTAATGTAAACTTATATAACGTTGGTAAAGAAACCGACAAAGAAAGAATGGGTAAAACCAATAATACAAAGGGTGGTATCTTTTCTTTATTCACTGGTGGTAACGTAGTTAGACCTTGGTCTAACGTTGGTGCGGTAGATTACTCAGGTGATATACCAAAAACTGGTACAGATACTAACTATAGTGGTGTGTCTAGAAAGACATTGCACAATAATGATGTTTATGATACATCTATATTAAATTTGATTGAAAAGACGGCCAACACAGCTGCTGCATTAAGACCTTCTGATTTTGCTTACTTAAAAAATTTAGGAGTATTTCCTAATAATAGATTAGTAATTGCTAGAAGATTTGCCTCACCTGTTTCTGATGATATCTTTATAAAGGCGTCTAAACCAGTTTCTATAATGATAATGTGGTTACCAGCAGGTGAAAATTTCTTAGAGATAACATATGGTGAAGAGTGGATAGAAGCAAAAGCAGATTTTACCGAAATGATTAATAATATAGCACAGGATTTATTAGGTAAGTCAGTTGCTGGTAGTTTATCGGGTATGTTAAATGCTATTCCTTTACCTGGTTTCACAGAAGGTTTGACAAGAAGTTTATTAACACAATTAGGAGTTTATAGTGAGGGTAGTGGTAAGATCTTACCAGCTGGTGATCCTAACTTAATTAAGGAAGCTAAAAGAAGAAAAACTATCAAATATGAAGAAGCTGGTTCTGGATTGAGATGTACTTGTAGTATCAAAATGACTGTTGAATATGAACAAAAGTTTATATCCGGAATCGATCCAACAATAGCTTGGCAAGATATAGTTGCAAACGCTGTAAGATTTGGTACATCACCTGGTTCTAACTATGGTTTGAGTTCTGGATTTGGTAAGACTTTAATAAAATGGGTTAAGGACCCAGGAACTATTGTTAAAGACTTTGCAAGTTATTTAGTTACTGCTATTAATACAGTAAAAAGTGAAATAGCTGCTATGTTTGAAGAAGATGCCTCTAAGGCAGAATCCGCTGGTGATGCTGAAGAAGTTGGAACGAGTGCTGATGATCAGGCTGAAGCAGAAGCTGCTGAAATCAGGAAACAAGGTTCGTTAGTTACTGGAGCGATTGATAAAATAATAGCATTAGGTACTAGTACTATAAAGAAAACAATATCTAAATATACTGAGGAAGTTAAGGGTATAGTAGCTGCTTTATCAGGTATGCCTTCAACTCCTTGGCACGTAGCTGTTGGTAATCCACTCAGACCGGTATTTTGTTCTGGTGATATGTTCACGACAGATGTTACCTTAACGTTTGGTCCGATACTTGCATTTAATGATTTACCTGCTAGTGTCACTGTTGGATTCACTTTAACAAATGCTAGATCTTGGGGTCTAACTGAAATATTAGCTAAGTTTAATACTGGTCACTTAAGAACAGTAAATACGGTTGCTGATGATAAGGCAGTTAATCCACTTGAAAGTCTTAGTCCTAACAATTTAGTTTATGGAACTGATAGTTCGGCTGGTACTTCAGGCACGGCTGGTACTTCAGGTACGGCTGGTACATCTGGTGGTAACGTTAATAATACAAATCAAACAACAACTCCTTCGAGTCAAGGTACAATTAATACTAGTACATCAGGTGCTGCTAATACAACAAAAGAGAATGAGGTACAAGTAACTGTTAATTCAAATCCAAATTCAGCCGATCCTGTTGTTCAAGGTGAAAAACCAGTCGTTGCTAAAAATGGTGTTGCTGTTAATACTGACAATACAAGTCCATCTAATAAAGCAAGTGCTGAAAGTAAATTAGGGTATACTTACACTGTTGTGAACGGAGTATTTCCAGGATCAGGTGGTGGTGAGCCTGCATATAAGTATGTTGTTGTTACAGATAAGAGTGGTAAAGAGGTATTCAAGAGTACTCAGTATTCAGGAAAAACCGACGAGGAATTGATTGATGGTATTAAATTTGCTCTAGGTGATACAGCAAAATCTGCTGATATAATTGATAATTCCGGAAAACCAGGACCAGCTAATACAAATGGTCCTTCAGCTAACACTACATATGCTAATACTTTTGGAACGGCACAAACTAATTCAGGTAGTAACACGATTGCTTAAAAATTTAATTCAATAATATGGATATAAAGTCATTATATAAAACATTAAGAACTGATAAAACACAGGGTGGATTGTTGAATTTATTTCAACCAACCATAAGAGGTGGTCTTGCTGAATCAGACACTGACTTTGCCTTTAGAACATATGTAGTTACAAAAGAAGATGAGATGAGGATTGATTTGATAATGAAAAACATGTATGATTTAAGTTACTTCGAGACTATGGATGTTTATCAGCATATTGATGTTATTTTAACAATAAATAATATTGATAACCCATTAAATATTAAAGAAGGTACAATAATTAGATATCCAAGGGATGTCGAAAATCTTGAGGCTTTTAGAATTGAAACTACTGAACAAAGATCTCTTACTAAAAATAAAATTGCGGCTAAAATCGGAGTTCCTAATAAACAAACGAGAAAAGATAAATCCAGAAGTGATTATCTTAATAATGATATGGCTTTACCACCGACAGTCTTGGACAAACCTAAACCACCAGTTAGGTTAAATGATAGTAATTTCTCTGTTGGTGGATTAAACTAAAATATTAAAATATGGATGAGGTAAAATCTATAAGAATCAGGAAGAGATTATATACTGATGATGAAAATACTGGAACAGCTGATATAAAAATCACTCTTTATAGAAAGAGAAGTAAAAGATTTGTTAAAGGATTTAGTCTTAATGCCTCTGGTGATGAGAATTTTGAGATATGGAAAGAATCTAGATATGAGGGTGATAGGTATGAAAACTTGTCAGATAATGCTATAATTGATGACTTTATAAGAGTAAATACAATAAATGAGAGACCTCAAGGTGATAAAATAAAAATAGGATTTAACCCTGTTAAGGAAGTTACTTTCTATGAAAAGATCCAAGATCCATTCACCAAACAAATTCCAATAAGAAGATCGTATGGTTTCGATCCATATTATCTAAATAATGGAGCATCTGTTTATATAAAATGGTTTAAAACAGCAGTCAGTAATATTGAGTGGACTTTTTCGGATGCTACTACTTCTACTATGTCGGCTAGTGGATCTGTCTATATAAAAATTGAAACAAATCAACCTGATAGACCAGCTTTATTTTTCTATTACACAAAGACAACACCTCCTTTCAATGGTGTCACTCCAAGTTATTTTGATGTTGAAACTATATGGGAAGACAAGACTAGTCCTGGTATAAATCAGATAGCTGGGTTGTCCGCAAATGGTTTACAATACTTAGTTCCTGGTGATACATTTGTAGATTCAAATGAGTTTGTCAGTCAAGGTGGAACCGAATATGGAAATCAAATTTACGATAATGGTGTTTATATGGGTGTGTATGAAAACTCAGAATTAGTTTCTCCTTTATTTGTTAGAAGAGTTGAGGTTTATCCACCAGCAGATAAGAATGGTGAGTACATTGATAAACCATTTGCCGTTGAGAGTCAATCAAGTAATACATCTAATAGCTATGTCTTTAATTATATTAGTGATATTTCATCTAACAGTGCTTTAGATTATAAGTATTTCATAGATGAAATGGGATTGTCTGCTCTACAAGGTGGTAAGACATATTCCTATCTTAAAGATACCAATTTATTGAGTGATTTGATGGAGGCTTGGAATAAAAAAATTCCAGAGTATAAAAACTTGGCTTTGTGTAGTCCTGATTATAAAGAATGTAATATAATTAAATATATTTCTCCTGTTATGCCATTAAATGAGGCTTTGACTATGGCAGCGGGAACTACACCAAGTAATCTTCCAGAAGACCCCGCAGGTAAACCAAAGGGTCTTAGTGGACCAACTGGATCGGTATTAAATTTTTTATTTCCAGAAAATTTTGAGATAATTGAAAGACAAGATGTTCCTGATTTTCAGATATTTGTTGGAGAAATACCTTCACAGGAAATCGAAGGTGCATTTGTCTTACCCGACGATGACTTAATGTCACAGGGTCAGATTGATGATGAATATTTTGAGGGTGGATTTCAAGGTGATGAAGAAGATATAGGAAGTGATGTCGCTGATGAACCTATTGATTGGATAAATCAACCAGAACCGGGATTACCAGCAGTGACTGAAACACCGACTGCCCAATCTGTTGATGGTAGTATAGTTAATGTTGAAAGTTCTCCGGTTGGATACGGTCCGAATGGTGGAAAACTTGTAAAGAAGTCTGGTAGTAATTTTTATATTGTTGATTCATCAATGGGACTAGCTGGTCACAGACTTAAGAATGTTTGGACAGATTTATCAAAACATTTACAAGCTAATGGATATAAAGGTGCTAGAGTTTTTAGCAACGGTATTATGAGAGATTTAAAGGCCTCAACATATCCAGGTAGTCCTGCTAGAATTGCGGGTTCATTACATGGTGCAGGATTGGCGGTTGATTGCCAATTTGATATTCCTGGTTTTGTCTGGAAGGGTATAGGAAATAACGGAAATCTAGCTAAAGATCCTAAACTCACAAAAATAATAGCGGCTTGGACAAAATCCCAAGGAGATTTGATATGGGGCGCTACGTTTAATAAAAGTAAGCCAGAAGAAGGTATGGTACAAGGTAGAGGAATCACTGAGTACCATCACTGGGAACTCAAAAAATCCGAAATAGCAAAGTATTGGAAACCATTTGATTCAGAATTACAAAAGTTTGGCCTATCATATAATAACTTAGATGGTCCATCAAAATTGGAAGCTGCTTATAAGAAATTTATGAGTAGTGTTGGTGTAACTGGATAAATTACCAATTTCTAGTAGAGTTTAATGGTCCGTTACCTGGATCAATAGTACCCGAAGCTGTTGCAATATTCAATAAATTAGTTAAAGCGGTCTGATATGTAGAACCAGATGCTACTATTCTCAATTCAGGCATAGAAGCTAAATAGTATCCTTCTTGATATGATGGCATTGATTGCGTAACACCATTTAAGTAAACTAATTGTTGACCCGTCGCTCTTGACGGATTGTAAGCTATATTGACTAAAAATTTAGGATATTCCATTTTTTATTTTCTTAATTTATATTATATATTAAAGTATAAAAATAAAAAAAGTTAAAAATCAGCAGTGATATTAATAGACTCACTTCCACTTACATCAAGACCTTCACCCCACTCGTATCTCGATGGTAACAAAAATGAATGGTTATTATCACCATCTTTTGTGGCTTTTATTAAGTCCTTAAATTCTACAATAAAGTGACTTTTATGCTCTGCTACTAGTTTTGATATTGATAATCTACCGTACCAAGATTTATCTTTATTTGTTGTTGATAAACCAAGTATTTCTCTTAATCTTTTTATTGCACCATCTTCATCATCATTAAATGAACCTTTAAAGTCTTGAAACGCTGGTTTTCCACCATCATATTTATCTTTCAGGGAGTATATACTTTTGATACCAAGTGCAATTTCTTTAAATAACTTATAAGATTCTTTTTCCTTAGATATTTTATCAGAGACTGAAGATTTTTTATCCGATGGTAAAACTTTATCTTTACTAGTCTTGATTGCTTCTACAACTTGTTTTTTAGGTTTTGGTAAATATTTTTCATACTTATTTAATTTAAGTTCATCACTTGATATAGTTATTGTCTCATCAAATTCTCTTTTAGAACATAATGTGTAGGTGAATCTATCTTTTTTACCATTATCAATTTGTTTCTGACAAAGATTTATAAATTGAGTGTGTTGATTTACATGCTTAAATACTTGGTCACCCTCTGAGTAGTTAAATACATATTCAGCTGAAGATGTTTCAGAAGATCGATGTATGCTAATTGGGAAGTTTCCAATTTCTGTTGGTGATGTAAAATCAAACTTTTTTGTGTTATTATTTCTCTGTATCGCACAACTATCAAAATTTAAAGACTTGTGATTTGTATCACCTTGATGAGTTCCCATTTTTAATTGGTCCACATACTGACCTAATCTTAATACTGCAACATTTTGTGGCAAAAATTCTGTCTTTGGTACTAATCCTGGTACTGTTGTTATTTGATATTTATGAATCTCCCAATTTCCTTTATCGTTCTTATAGAAAACATTTAATTCATCCTCAAAAATATTACTTACTTCACCATCTGTTTTTCTAAAAGCAACCATATTCAAAACCCAAATGTCTTCAAATATTTTATAGTTTTTTCTTTGCAAAAATTTTACAATCCTATCTATATCTTTATTAGAAGTAACTGATGATGGTGATGGTAGTTGTTCAACAGTTACTTCTGGTTTGAAGTCTGTTGTTACCCCAACTTCTGCGGGTGGTGCTTTGTATGTATCATCATAAGGTGGTTTTTGACCTTCAACTGGTGTATAGTCTTCATTTGTAACGGTCGTTATTGTATTCTCTTCCTTAGTTGAGTTCCAGGTGTCACCAACTTGAGACTCAGCCTGTCTTGTATCAGACTTGACAGTAGCAACTTGATTATTATCTACTACATTCACATGATGTGATAAAAATTTCACACTTTTTTCAGCTTTATATCTCAATAAAGTTTTTATAAATGCTGGATTCGGAACCACACCGAGATAAGGTTGTGTCATCAACATATCAACAAACTCATCAAACCACTGAAAGAAATTTGTGCCTAGTATCATTTGTTGATCTGACGCTGCGTCACCTATGTTAATACTTCTATTATTATCTTTAAGATTAATATTGATTGAATTTTCTTGAATATTAATATTATTGAACTTGTGGTCTATTTTTAGACCTTCCGCGTCATTGACATACATTTGAGTTTTGTGGTCAAATATAAGAGACTTCATTGATAAATAATCAGCATCTCCTAATGATTTGAGTTTGTTTTCTAAATTAACATTGTAGTGGTCGGTAAATATAAACTCTGGCTTATATTCATCTCCCTGCTCAAAAACAACTATAACTACTTTACCTTTTTCTGGTAATGAAAATTGATTACCTGATAGATCTTTCCAAGGAGTTGCCCATGGAATATCTTCCAAAGCCATATCCTCGAATACATCGACTACTCTGACTTTTATTCTACCTTCTTTCTTAGGATCTTGATTGTCTTCTACGACACCAATATATGTTCTACCTGCTTGTACCTTTTTTCTCATAATAATTATCCAAAAAGTTGTCCTCCTAATGATGGTCCTAAAAAGTCCATGGATTGCCCCAAGTAATCTTCATAAGTTTGTGGTCCCATTATAGGTGTTGTTCCTCCCGGAGTATCTGAAACTTTTTCAATAGTTTGATTTAATAAGTCTTGTCTAGTTTGAGAAGCGCCACCATCTGGTGTAGCATCTTTAGCATCACTAATCTCTTTTTCTAGCTCTTTATTTTTAACATCCGAGGTTCCTTTTGCTTGTTTTTCTCTCTCTTTATTTTCTTTATTCTCTGCTATGGATTTCTTCAAGTCAGCTACTCCTCCACCTAAACCAGTTATTGTTTCGTTTATAGCAAAAGCTGCAAACTGTGCTTTTGCTTGACCAGCTCCTTTTCCAATAGCATTATAAGCATTTTCTAAACCTTTTTGACTAAATGAATCTTTAAGATTACCAACTCCCAAACCAAATGAATCTTTAGCTTTTAGTATATCACCTTCTCTAAGACTATTTAATACGTTACCAACACCGACGTTCAATGTTGTTTGTAGTTTACCAGCGGTATTTTCTGTTAGTGATTTTTTTAGAGCTGATGCTCCTGGAACACTACCTAGTGCCTTCATGAATCCGGTTGATGATTCTGAGGTTGTCTTCATAACATTAACATTTCCGCCTTTTGATGGTATACCAGATTTCTTCGCCTCTTCAGCTGTTTTGGCTGCTTCTTCGCCTGCTTTTTCAGATGCTTCTTTTACAGCATCAACTGATGGTGCTTTTAATGTTTCACCTAAGTCAGCAGCTTTGTCAGAGATAGCACCTGGACCCACAACCTTGATTATATAGGGTAAATCTACACCATTTTCAGTCAAAGAATTTTTACCAACTGTTAAGAATTTTGGAATTGATGAATCTTTTGTAGTTCCAGCGGAGTCGGTATTTCTATTTTCTCTTTCTCCGGCGTTACCAATTTTCCAAATGGCTCCGGCGTTATAACCAACATAAGATCCCCAGTTTCCTGAAGGTACAAACTTTTCAAATCTTTCGGTCACATACTTAAAATCAAAGTGAATTGTGTGTATATCATAGACCGAAGGTCCTTGTCCTCCTATATCAACTTCATTTGGTACTACAGACTTATCGAACCAAAACTGACAATCTCTTAATTGAAATACGTGTCTTGATAGGTTATCTTTAAGTATTTCTAAATTTCCAGATTCAACATTCTTCTTAGTTCTTACGAAGTTTCTACACTCAGATATTATTATATCACAGTTGAATCTAAGTAGATTATCGGGTATCATTGACTTACCATTTGGTTTAGACCAATATAATAATTTATAAAGATGTGCTAGTGTACCTAAACTTAAAGAGACGTCTTCAAAAAATTCTAAACTTATTAAGTCTTTTCTATAGTCTGGTAGATATTTATAGGTGTCTCCCTTATTTGACTCTGATAAAAGTTCAAGATTTTGTATTCTCTTTAAATAGTAACCCATATAAGCCTTTTTACCTGGCCAGTTTAAATTTATGTTCGTGTCGATATTTGCTGGATTTGTATTAGTTCTTGATATGTAAGTATCTTCGGCGTTGATTCTGACTGTACCTTTTGTTCTAAAAAATTTGATAAATTGATTTTTAAAATCCTCATAAACATATTTTCTCGCTGCTATTTCATTAATTGAATTATACTGAGTTATAAAGTCTATAATTGAACCATTTAACAATGGGGAACTAATATCATCTATTATAATGTCAAATCCAAACATAACTGGATCATTGTTCTCAAATGGAGTTCCTTTATATTGAGATAGAATAGCTTTAGAGTCAATTGTCTCATTCTTAAGAGGAACGCCTAAGTTATCTAAAACTTGAAGTCCATTTTTAAAGTAGTCTTGTCTTGAATCTGAGAATATTAATGGAACATCTCTCATTGAGTATGGATCCTTAGGTAAATTTGAATTCTTTTTCGGAAAATCTTTACTTAATTTAAATCTCTTCTCAACGTCAATTTTATCTGGTAATTCTTCTAATTTAGCTCCTCTCCAGTCTTCCCATTTATATTGAGCTTCCTTTAGTGTTTGTCCCTCTTTTATTGATGTGGCATTCGGAGTTATTAAAATAGGTGGCATAAATCCTTCTTGTGTTCCAAGTTCAGGATCTTTTGCTGTTCCAACTGCGTGTGGCCAAGGAAGTGTTTTATTTTCACCAGATGCTAGTTTATCCATAGCCTCTTTAGACATCTTTCCTCTTTCTTGCATCGCATGTAAGAATTCAAGTGTCTTTTGTGAGTTTGCTTCAGTACTAGCAAATTGGTTATCTTGTATATTTTCTATTTTATTCTCAGCAATTCCAGCAGCTACTGATGTTATAATCCCTGGATTATAAATCTGTCCGGTTACTGGGTCTACTTTATAAATGTTAGTTTCTGACATAATGTATATATTATTATCTTACTGTCTTTATATTAAGATTTAATAAACTATTATGCTGACTTTTTAGAAGATGGTCCGGTATGTTCATTAAGGTTTGTTGGATCATATAGTGCGGTTTTACAATATCCAATTATCAATTCTTTGAGTCTAATTTTCTCATAAACGCCAGCTCCTTTCTGATTGGCCCCACCTGCTTTTCCACCTTCTGTATTTCCTTCATAAGTTCTAACTGATCCATTACCTAAATCCTCAACAACAATACCTACGTGGTCAGCCTTTTGGCCATATTTCCAATTGAAGAAAACTATGTCTCCTGGATCTGGTTTTACCGTACTTGATTTTCTTTGTGCTTTTGAGTCTCCATTAGATACCCAGACTCCTTTCTTTTTAGCTACAGAAACTCCACAAACACAACTTATGGCATTACATATATTACCATTTGTAGCGTTAAAATCCTTCGTACTTAGAATCATACCAGCTTGATTACAACACCAACCGACAAACATACCACACCAGTGATATCCATTCATTCCAAAATAAGCTCCGTATTTACTATCCTTTCCATCGTTTTTTGGATACCCAGTAGTTTCTTTATATCCTATTTGGCTTTTTGCTACCTCAAGTAATTTTTTTATTTTACCAGTCGCTGTTGTGCTAATTTGAGGAGCGGCCACTACTTCATTAGGATCTCCGTTTTTAGTGTCAGTTGCTGTCAAATTTGCGGGGTTACTCATGTCAAAGTCGGTAAGTAACTCTTGTCCTTGTGATAATTGCAAACCTTGTGCGATATCAAATGCGACATCTTCTTCAGCTCCAGCAAACGCACCTTCTGAGTATTCTTCATCTATAACTTCTTGTTCATAGTTTCCGACATCACCAAATACGAACGCATCTTCTGCTGCTAACTCCTTCTCTGTTATTGTAAGTTGTCCTAGTGCTGTACTAGATAATATTCCTGCCTTTTCTACATTGAAAACAAAAACACCTTTTATTGGTGGTTCGGGAGGAATACTTGGTGTTGCTGATGGAGAGGCACCTGATAAACCAAAAATTGAAACACTTGGTCCTGATTTACCCAATGACTCGTTTGTGCTCAATCCAATCTCTGGTTTTACTATTTGAGTTTCTGGTTTTTCTAAAACAGGCTTTATTACATTTTTATAATAATCACTATAGTTAGGGTGAATTTTATCAGAACTAGGTGTGAATCCTCCAAAAAATGTGAATCCAAATTCCGAAGCTAGATTTTTTAGTTTGTCATTACCTCCTTTAAGATCTGATAAGTTCGCCGGTGGATCATTAGAAACACCAATCATATAGACTTTAGCATTTACATCTTTTAGTAGTTGTAATTGACTTTTTATATTAGTCAAATCTTTTGGTCCATTTGATAGACCTACTGATATAATTACATTCTTATTAGTAAATTTTTGTTTGCCGATTTCATTTAGAAATCCTAAAATCTTTTTTGGTGACGCACCAACTTCTGATATTCCTTTTGAATCAGTTGACTTTATACCATATGCGCCACTTCTGTTTTTAAGTCCAAATCCATTTATTGCGATACCTGCCGCAATACTATCACCTACTATATAATCTATTGTTACCATTATGCGTTATTATTTTCTATGTTGTTACCAAATTTTTTAACATAACTAGTTAAGTCGTGTGGAACTATTGATGGTGGAAAAGGTGCTTTTCCTTCAGCACATGCTTTATTTGCGTAGTCTTCTGGTTTTTTTATACCACCATTAGCCTTAGAGACTTTAGCTGGAAATTGATAGTTTGGCTTTCCAACTGAAACCGGATAAAAAATTGTCATAAACAAATCTGTTTGAGTATAAGTTTTTTTGATTTTACCTCCACTTCTATAACTTTTAGTTCCTTTTTCAATATACTTGTCAACATAGTCCAATTGTTCGCTAAATGTCATCTTTTGTAGTTGGTCCGTTGTTGTGCCATATCCTTTTGCTGTACTTGCTAAAAATTGTATAAGTCCGGTGGCTCCAATTCCATTTTTAATGGCTGGGTTCCAAGTTGCTGCTGACTCATGATTTATTAGATTGGCTAACCATTCTAATGGTATTCCATATTTCTTACCTATATTACTTAGTTTTTTTATATCAGCACTTGAAACATCATATACTTTATATCCCAAGTAGCTATGATTTTTTTTCTTTTTTGCTTGTATGAAATCTAGTAATTTTTTCTCTAATGTATTTAGAGATACGTTTTCGGCTGTTACTGTACCATCTGCTCCTACAGTTCCGGTTCCTGTACCTGTGCCGGTACCATCAAGATTTGCTTGAGTGGATGCTTCATTTTTCGGTGGTTGTGGAGGAGGTGGAGGTGGTTTAGGTATCTCAGTGACGTTAGCTGTCACTTCAATTCCATTTTGATTCACGTCAATTATCTCTACTGAGAAGTCTCTTCCGTATTTGTCTACAGCTCTATAATACTCACCAACTTTGTATGTAGCGTTTGGTATACCACCAACAGAAGCTGCATCATCAGTAGGATTTTCATTAGTAGCCTCTTTCTCTTCTTTTTTCTCCTCTGTAGCCTCGTTAAGTTTTTCTTCTTTGGTTTTACTAAGTTCTTTTCTCACCACAAGAACTCTTTGTGACATTCTTTGTGATTGCCAAAAATACTCAATATTAACAACCATGTAGTCTCCATTTAATCTTTCATAAGAAACATCTGGATTTGATAAAGTAGTAGCTGGGTTCAATAGTCTTATATTGACCTTTTGGAATTTATACATTGTAAAATTCGCATTTGGCATTTCAAGATTTAGACCAATTCTACTTAAATTATCAAAGTTTGTTTTATTCTGAACTTCAGCATATAAATAATTCTTATGAACATTCTCCATGTCGACTCTGCCTAAGAATTTAGTTCTGAAGTTTGTTTCTAATTCTTTTTTATCATTTGGTCCACCTTTTAAGATTATATTATCACTATTTTGAGTCGTTAGTGAGTCTACATTAAAAATCAAAAATGATTTACTTGATGTATCATAAAACTTTGATATTGTAAACTGTCCTTTTGTTATTGACTTTTCTGTTGAGTTATTAATTAAGTCATACCTCATAATATAAAGTGGCGTTGAACTTTCCGACTTATCATTCGTTAGTATAAACTTGGCTAATTTTGTAGTTTCAGCACCGCTATTCTGAACTGCGTCAGAGGCAACACCTGTACTTATCAAACAAACATCTTGTGCTGTGTTTCTGACCCATTCTTTTTCTAAATCTACATAGTTTAGACAATAGTAAAAGTCTATGTAAGTGGCTACAAATGAACTGTCTGATATATAACCATGTTTTACTATTTCTGTGATAAACTCTTCAGATGTTTTTCCAGTATTAGTCCATTTCATTGAGTCATCAGATCTTTCTATATTTGAGTTGAATCCTAATTCTAATTCTTTAGCTATTTGTCTCAGAACTTCAACTGATGTTCCGGAATATGACTTATATGATGGTTTATAAAAGTCTTTAAGATCTAAAGTTCCATAACAAGTATTTGTACCGTCTTTATTTTCTTGAAACTTTACAATCTTAAATCTTAAATGTATTGACTTTAGATTTTCTGATCCAGAGTTTAGAAATACCTCAAACTTTGAGTTGTCTAGTGGCATTCCTTCTTTTTTAATGAACCCCATAGTATCTCTAAAAATAACCATTACTTTAGGTACTATACCATCATGGTAAAGATTGAGAGCACTAATCGAACCAGGTGGTATTTGATATCCCATAAACCACATAAATGGCGTATAACCTATACTTGAAGCTATCTCCCTATTTTCTTGTTGGTCTGGTGATGTTTTCCACTCTATTGCGTCTAATTTATATGATGGTTTATCAATTTGTGTAATTATTGGTCTTGAACCTTCAATTTTTTCATCTTCTGTCGCTCTAGGCTCTTGTGGTGCATTTGGATCTGGTTTTACTGTTATTTTCCATTCAGTTGGTTCAATATCTGGAGTTGATGGTATAACTGATATCACATAATCTCCAGGTTTCTCGAATTGTAAACCTCTGAAGGTTGTTTCATTAAAATAAACTTCTTTTTCCGTAATACCAATTATCTCACCAGGTCCTGACTTTTTCTTTAATGTAATTTTAGGTACTACTCGAGTCACACCAGATGTACCGGAAGAACCAGCAGATCCGGTAGTTCCCGTAGTTCCTGTTGTTGTTCCTGTAGTCCCGGTAGTACCAGTTGTCGTACCAGTCGTTGATTCTGGTGTTCCAGTGTTGAACGTTCCAGTAAAAGGTTTGCCACTATAACTTTTTCTTAATTCAATTAAAGCCTTTTGTACGTCATCTGTTTTTGTTCTTGCGACATCACCACCACCTGAGTAGTAAGATTCGTCTTTAACTACTTGCTTCTTACTACCTTTTACTGCATATGGTACACCAACAGATGACCATATTTGAGCGATAGATAAGGCAGCTTTTTGTACATCATCAGATTTTCCTTGAAGGAATTTTTTGATAGGTGATCTGTTAAGTAATAGTTGAAGTCCCAAAGCATCTTGTGCAGTAAGGTCATACTTCACGTTATCCTTCATACCTAAGTCTTTAGTTAAACCATCAAGAGTATTTGGTATAATTTGATACTTTCCTGTTGCCCAAAGTTGACCACCATCTGAAGTTCGTGGTTTCTTCATAAAGGCCTTTATCTCACCAATTGTATACTGACTTAAATCCTTAGTAAAAAATGGATACTTTTTTTTAGAACTTCCTTTAAGATAGGATCTAAGGTTTTTTGTACCATCACCAATATACCAGTTACAATCGTCTGGTGTTCCCGCCTCATGAGCTAAAATGACTTTAAAAAATTTCTCTATTGCTGTTGCCATATACTAAAAAACTATATGACTTATATATTACTTTTAGTAATTTCCTCAGAGGTTAATCTTTATAATTTTATAAGGATATTGTCTTTTAATATAGAATTTTTCTCTTTCCTTGAAGTGTCTAAATAATATATTAGACATATTATTAACATCAAAGACATCTACTAGGTCAAAGATATTAGCTTTCTTTTTATCTGTGTGTAGTCTTAATGCTCTACCTATTGATTGAATTATGATTTGCTCTGACTTAAATGAATCTGCGAATATAACATTAAATATCGCATTAATAGATACTCCAGTTGATAATGTTCCGTATGATGCTACTAGTACTTTTACATTTCCTTCTGTAGATTCCATTTTCTTTTTAATCTCTTCTCTCTTTTTACCACTTACCTCACCATCGATATAGAAAAATTCTTTATTCTCAATTTCTTTTTGTAGCTTATTAAATATTGTCTGACCGTAGTCTATTGTGTGGAAAAGAAGAAGTGTATTAGAGTCACACTTATCTACTATTTTTTTTATAAAATCTAGTCTTTTATCCGAAACGTGTATGTATGCCTTTTCAAGATCAAACGCATCTTTTCCATTTCCACCTTTTTTAATAATCTGTATTCTATCATCAAATTCTTTATCATTATGATTCATAATAACAACTCTGATATCCATAGGTGTTATGATACCTTTTTCTTTTAATTCATTAGCGGAGACCTCTGTTATTTTTGGACCTAATACAGACTGTATTGTTAGAATTTCACAGGTATCATCTTCTGGAAAAGTACCAGATACTCCGAATCTTGAGTAAGCATATCCAAACGTTTTTTGTAAAATAGTTGTAATGGTTTTTGCTTTTGCACCATGTGCCTCATCTGTTACAACTGTATGAAACTGTTGAAAAAATTGTTTTGGCCATTTTTCTAATGATTGATAAGTTCCTATATAAACATTTGGATCTTGAGCACCTGAGAATTTTCTTGGTCTTTCGGACATAACTTCTTCTACTCTCACATCACAAGGAGTATATTTAGCATCTGTATTTAAGACAGACTCTATTTTTTTCTCTCTCATCTCCAAAAGATTATTTATTCCCCAGTTATATTCTATAATATTATCATAGAATTGTGTAACTAATGTAATAGATGGAACAATAATAAGAAATTTAGCGGTTGAATCAATATGTTTAAGTGTATAAAACATAACAATTGAGATGATTAATGATTTACCACCTGATGTAGCAACTTCGGCCATACAATATCTGTTTTTCAAAATTTTATAAGCTGACTCTATTTGATGGTCATATGGCATGAATTGAATCCATTCACCTGATTTTGTTTTAACTTTGTGATACTTAAAGAACTCTTGACAGAACTCTTGTACTTTTTCCAATGTTACATCTCTGTTTAGCGGAAACTCTTCTTTATTTTCTAAGATAAAAGAAGCCTCAATTTCTTTACATCCCTTCATTGCTTCTTTCCAAAGACCAAGGTTGATTCTTCCATTCTTGAAGTATGTTTGTTGACCATTCCAAACACCCATTTTAAAAGCAGGCATATATCTATATCCCTTTACGTGTCTGGTTAACCAAAGACCTAATTGATGATATTCAATTCTAGTCGCTGTAGTTACAACTAATTCTTCCGATGATTTATCATATCTAAATTTCATCTCTTATTTATATATAAAATAAGACGTTGTGTTTAAATTTAGGTTTTTTTCTGGTTTTTTATAGAGGGAAGAAAAGAAGTTAGATATATAAAAAAAAATAAATTAAATCATGGGAATATTTTCATTTTTTAGAAATTTATTCGGTAAGAAAGAAAACACGGCTGTGACTGTAGTTGTAGAAGCTCCTAAACAAGAAGCTCCTAAACAAGAAGTTGTGGCTGAGGCTCCTAAGAAAGAGGAGACTGCTAAGCCTGTGGTTGTTACTCCTAAAGCTGAAGAAAAAGTTACAGCTAAGGAAATTAAGTCTAAAGTAAAAAAACAACCGACTGAAAAGGTTGAAAAGAAGACTGAACAACCTAAAGCTGAGTCTGTTAAAAAGAAGCCGAAGAAAACTTCTAAACCTAAAAAAGCTGAGTAAATTTTATTTACAAAATTAAACCCACTCAATTGAGTGGGTTTTTTTATTTTCTATATGTTATAATTTCGTCAATCATTCCATACTTCTTAGCATCCTGAGATGTCATCCAGTAATCTCTATCACCATCTTTATAAACTCTCTCATATGGTTGTGAAGTTCTTTCTGATATAATTTCATAAAGTTCTTTCTTTAATGAATTGATTTCTTTTGCTTCAATTTCCATGTCTGATGCTTGTTGAACCCACCCACCATATCCAAGTGGTTGGTGAATCATAGTTCGACTTCTTTTTAGTGCCTTTCTTTTACCTTTTTCACCACTACATAAAATAACAGCAGCCATTGATGCAGCAAGTCCAGTATTCACTGTTGCTACGTCTGATTTTACAAAATCCATAACGTCTAATAGACCTAATCCTGAATAAACTGATCCACCAGGTGAGTCAATATAAATAGATATATCATCATCAGATATAGAGTCTAGATACATCATTTGAGCCTTTATTATATTACAGACATCTGAATCAACTTCAGTTGAAAGAAATATTATTCTCTCATCTAATAATTTTGAGAAAACATCAACCGGAAGACCCCCTGTTTCGAGTGATGAGTAGTTATTCTTTTTTGATATTTTAGAAAAGTAGTCTAATTGAAGTGTACTACTAATTGATTGGCTTAAGAGAAACTTGTTGAGTTCTTTCATTTTTTAGTTTAGTTTTTGTTACTTTTTTAGTTTTTAGTTTAATAAAAGTTGGAAATATAAAAGTGATTTTAATTTTTAATATATACTAAAAAAAATATTTAAAAATATGAAAACTAGCGTTGAAATAAATGGATATTTGATATCAATCGAAGAGAACGATGGTATCATTTCTGTAAATGCAATAAAAGATGAAGAAGTAATCGAAGAGTTCACAATCGAAACTGAAGAGTCTGAGGGTCAGTCTGAAGGTGATGAGTCTGAAGGTGAAGATATCAAAGGATTCGGAGAATACGGAGATGAAGAAGAGGACTTTGACAAAGAAGATCTTGAAGATGAATTAGAAGGTCAAGATGACGATGAAGAAGAAGATGATGATGATAAACCAGAAGTTGGTGGAGCTTTAGAGTCTTTTCAATCATTTATTAACAAAAGAAAATAATAACTTATGGTAAAAAAGTTTAGTGAGTTTATAAAGGAAGGACTAAGTTCTGATGTAAACTATCTTTTATACTATGCTTTTGATTGGGATGATAATATTCTTATGATGCCAACAAAGATTATTATGCAAAAAAGAGTTGGTGATGAGTGGATTGAACAACCTGTCTCTACCGCAGAGTTTGCAGAAGTAAGAAATGATACTGAAAATTGGAAAATTGATTACAACAATGCCTTTGTTGAGTTTAGAGATCAAGGTTCTAGAGGTGATAATGCTTTCTTAGAGGATGTTAAAACTGCAATATCTCAACAAAAATTAGGACCATCTTGGAATGATTTTATTGAGTGTTTAGTAAATGGATCGCTATTTGCTATAATAACAGCGAGAGGACACGAGGCTCCTGCTATGAGAAAAGGAATTGAGTGGATAATTGATAATATTCTTAGTGAAGAGCAAATATACACTATGTATAACCAGTTAAGAAAATTTGAATATCTTTTTGGTGATTTATCAGTTGAATCTGATAGAATGTTAAAAGGTTCTCCTTCTCAAAATGAACTATTTAAGGTATATTTAGATAATTGTCATTTGGTTGGTGTTTCTTCTCCATCTAGAGGTGGTAGTCCAGCTAATCCAGAAGCAGCTAAAGAAGAAGCTCTTTTAGATTTTGCTGAAGAAATGAATGATTTTGCATCTAGAATAGGGAGAAAAGCTAAAATTGGATTCTCTGATGATGACTCAAAGAATTATCAACACATTGAGGATTTGATTAAGAGTTTACATCACGAACAATTTTCACACATTATGGAGTTTGTTGTTAAATTAACTAAAGACCCTGAAAATGTAACAAAAACGGTTGTTAGTAGAGAAAAAGATAATACTCTTACAGAGACTTCTCATCAAACAACTGGATTAGAAAATTCTGTTTTAACTCTTACTCAGTTTGGTAATCAAGCTGGTAGATTGAATCCACAAGGTCCAATAAACAGACAGGATGATTTCTATAATCAATTCATAAGACAAACAAAATATTTAGCCAAAACATCAAAAGATATTTTTGATGAAAGAAAAAAGAAAAAGTCCTCTAAATAAAGAGGATTTTTTATTTCAAATCAATTTACTAATATATACACTATGAAATTCTTATCTAACTATTTAGATTTTATTTTAGAAGCTGTAAGTAGAAATGAAATGAGACTTCACTATTCTGATGAGTTCAGAAAATTACTTACAAAAGTTTCTAGGAAAATGGACTGGGCTAAAACATTGCTATCGGCCGAAGACTCAAATCAAATATCAGATATTTATACTTTAATTGATGTTACAGATAAAAATGATACCATATCATTTATACAAGTAAATAGAATTTTAAGAGCTGATACAGAAACTAAAAAGTATCCAGATAGTGATGTTTATTTCTTACCGAGAAGTATAACTAATAATAAGTCAAATGATTTCTGGAATAAAGGAAGAACTGAAATTGGAATTGGTAGGTGGGTAAGAAGAGTTATTTTTGACTTACACAAATCATCAATATCGGATTCCGAAATAGAAAAGTTTGTAAATCAATATAAGTCAATATTTGATGGTGAAGATACAAAGTTAGAGTTAGTGAGTGGGGAAGATATAAGAAAATATTATCTACAAACAAATTATGAATCGGTTAGAGGTCAATTGGGAAATTCTTGTATGAGATACCCTAATTGTCAACCTTACTTAGATATTTACGTTAATAATCCAGATGTTTGTCAGTTACTTATACTGAGAAGTGACGAGGATCCAGAAAAAATTAAAGGTAGAGCTCTACTATGGAAGATTAAAATACCGGAAAATTATAAAAGTGGTTATCAATCATACAATGGTGAATACTATCTTGATAGGATTTATACAATAAACGACTCTGATAGGCAACTTTTTCAAGACTGGGCTGATGAAAAAAATATACAACATTTCAGTTCTAATTTGGGTTACAATTGGAGAATTTTTATTCAGTTAGGTGATTATGATTACAAATATTACCCATATATGGACACTTTGAAGGTTTACAATCGTTCTACTAAAGTTTTAAGTAATGATGAAGACCTCTGGCCAGGAAGTGGTTTTATTAAAATAGAGGAAACTGGAGGTGGTTACACTAGCGATGATGTTGTTTGGAGTAATTACAGTGATGAGTACATATCAAGAGAAAACGCAGTATATTGTGAAAATGTTGATGATTATTTACATTCAGATGATGCTGTATTTTTATCATATAAAGATATTTATGTCTATCCGGGTGAAGATGTTGTCTATTCGGAATATCATTGTGAATATTTCTTAGTAGACGATTGTGTTTATTCAGAGATGATGCAAGATAATCTTTATCCAGATAATGAAAATGTTATAGAAATTTCAGTAAATATTGATGGTGATACTGATTGGGTTGTTAAGTCAAGAACTGATCTTTATATAGAAATAAAAGGTCAGTATTACTCAAAATCAAATTTAATTAAAGACCCATATACTGACGAGTATCATTTTTTAGATGAAAGAGATGAAGATAATAATAAGTATTCTGACTCTATATATAATAAGATAGTTTTAGAACTTTTTGGAAAAGAATTAAATCACCATTCAGAAGTTGTTGATGGTGTTCATAAAAAGATAAAAGAAATTTATGAGACCGGAAAATTGAATGAAAGGTTATCTGAATTAATTAAAAAGTCTCCAAAATATAAAAGTCTTCAGGTTTATTGGGGTCTTCCTAAAGATAATACACCCGACTCAAATAATATTGTTGAATTTTTATTTGGTTATTTAATGAGTGATTCTATTAATAGATCTGTAAATTCAATACCTTCTTCGATGGTTTCTCAAATATTAAGAAAGGTTGATGAGATTAATTCTGATAGATTTCAAATTTATGAAAGATGGTGGAGAAGTGATTCTAGAATTATAAGAATTATAATTTCTATTTGTAAAAGTATAGATTGGTTTGAGTCAGATAATGAGTTATATAAATATTATCTACTTTTAACTCTCTAATAAATCATCTAACTTTTTATCTCTAAGTTCTTCTGTTGTATTATTAGAACCTGTTTCCCACTTTATCTTATATTCTTGTATAAACTTGATACCTTCTTCTTTTGTATTGAATTTTTTACCCTGTTTTTCGACAGAATCATATGAAGCTACAGTTGACCATCCACAGATTTCTGGTGATAATCTCATACCACCTGATGCAACATTCTCAAATGAAATTACATAATAAGACCAACTAACTTTTCTGGTATCAAAAATACCATAAACACCAATCTCTGGATGATCTTTTAGCTTTTGTTCGTATAAGAATCTTCCTTTTTGCATACTTCATCAATTTTTATATCTCTTTCAATTGCTTCCTTGTTTTCGTAATACCAACCTCTAAAATCGCAGGCGTAATAGATAAATTCTTTTACTTTTCCTTCTTCATCAACTTCTGCTTGACAAGTTGAACCAAACATAAATTTATCAAAACTCTCTTTCCATTCTTTCGGGATTTGAGACTCCTTAACATCAATGTTTGCTTCGTATAATTCTTTTAGTGTCATGTAACAAATATAGTTATTTTATATTAAAACTCCTAATGGTTTTACTAATATATCATGTAATGGATAAAGTTTATATCAAAAGTATTTTACAGAAGATACTTGCTAAAGAATCTTCTAATCAAAATAAAAGAAAAGTTGTTGATTATAATGATCGACTTAACTTTGCTTGTCCATATTGTGGTGATAGTCATAAAAACCAATACGCTAAAAGAGGAAATCTTTATTTCAATCGTCTTATCTATATTTGTTTTAACTGTGATAAGAAAACAACTTTTGATAAATTTGCCAAGGACTTTAATGAGCAAATTGATCCTGATAAAAAATTAGAAATGATAGAACACTTAAATAGTGTTATGACTTATTCTGACTATGAGGGTGATTTTGTTGATGCTAAATTTGATAGTTTAATTGATATGTCTGAGTTAGAACGAGTTTTTAGTCAAGATCTTACTCCTATATCTGATTTTAAACCTATACAAGTTAATGGTGGTGTTTATAAGTATTTATTAGGTCGTGGTATTGGTCCGGAAATGCATAAAAATATCTACCAAGCTAAGTATTGGAAAAATGAAGATGAGCATGAATGGATTATTGCTATGCTAAATCGTAGAGATAATAAAGTTCTTGGAATGCAGATTCGTAATCTAAAAGAAGGCCGTAGACGTATGTTTAAGATTTACAATTATGAGAATCTTTTAGAGTGGGTTAATATAGGAAAGGATGTTGAAGAACCTAATATTAATGAGTTAGTAGTTTATAATAAGTTATCATACTATTTCAATATTTTAAATGTAGATTTTTCAGAAAGAGTAACTGTTTTTGAGGGATATTTAGATTCACTATTCTTTCCTAATTCCATTGGTCTCGTTGGTGTTAATACTGATTATAGATTCTTAGAAAACAATGATTTAGATCTTCAATACTTTTTTGACAATGATGAGGCTGGTTATAAAAAGACAGAAGAAAAGTTAAAGGAGAATTATCCGGTTTTCTTATGGAAAAAGTTATTTGAGGATATTGTAAGTAAAAAGAAAACAGATGATCCTTTTAAGCTTCTACATAGAATAAATAAGGTAAAAGATATTAATAAACTCTCAGAGTTAGTTCCAAATCCATACAAAAAATTAGAACTTGATAAGTTCTTCAGTAGTGATGTATTGGATATAAAGTGGATTCCAAAATTCAAGAGAAAGAGAAAAATGAACGAAGAAGTTGATTACTCTAAAAAGTTTGATTCTTTTAATAATTTATAATTAAATAAAATCTCTTTTGTATCTAGTATTTTTTTTAATTGATATAAATGTAGAAAAATCCATATTACCTCTTTCGTTGTTACAATCTTGACAGCAAACAACTAAATTAACTTGACAGTTATTACCTCCATCAGATATCGGTATTATGTGATCTGCTGTTGCATTTTCCGCGTTTAGTTCACAGTTACAATATATACAATTACTTTCTTTATTTTCTTCTAAAAATTCTTTTGCGAATCCAGATGTTCGTCTTTTGACATTCTTTCCATTATATTTAAGTCCAATAACAACAAAGTTTTCCATAGATTTATACTTCTTTCTGAAGATTTCACATGTCATGTAGTTGTTATTTAACTTTACTGCTAACTTGAGTAGATACTTCCATCTAAAGTAAGTGTTCTTATCGATGTATAAAAAGTGTGGATGCTCAGCAGTGTATAGAAATTTTAATATTTTAGTTAACCTCATAATTTTCAATTCTTGTTTATATATTGCCAAAGTTCGTTTTCCTACATCAATATATAAAAACGAAAAAATAATAATCACTATGGCAAATGAAAAAAAGACACAATCTTCTGTAGAAGAACCTAAAAAAACTTTATTCTTTGGTTGGACGAATATTAAATGGTTTTTTAAAGAAATCATGAATGTTTATTCATCTAAACCATCTTATTTCTCAAAGAAAAGACTTGAATCCGGAGTAGCTTTTATTATAGCTCAATGGGGTATGATTTTCTTTTTGTTACAAAAGTATCAAACCTTAACAATGGGTGAATTTCTTTTATGGGCGGCGGCTGAGTTCGCAGTATCTGGATACATAATCAATAAAATTCAGAAGGAAAAAGAATCTCAGTCAACAGACGAAACTAATTAAATTAAAAAAAGACCATCAATTGATGGTCTTTTTTGTTTCTAATTGTGAATATGCGTCACAAGATTCTTTCTGTGTTTTACAAGATAATAAAATCATCGATAATAAAATAAAAATTAATATTCTCATTTTTTAAGTTTATTATATCTTGTGTTCTTATAGCTTTTAGACTCAAATTCTCTTTCTATTACATCAGAAGCTTCATCATCTTTTAATGAGTCTAACTCTTCTTCTGTTTCCTCAACTCTTTTATTTTCTACAGGATTTGACTTTTCAAGTTCTGCAATTACTTCTTCAGGAGTATTGAATCCTTTTTTAATACCTTCAATTTGATACTTTTCAGTTTCTGATGGGAAAATAACTTTTTTACCATTATAATTGATTTGTCCGTTTTCAACATCAACTCCTAGTAAGTCTGCTAGCTCTTGAATTCTTGTTGTGTATAGATCAGAACCTTCTTCTTCCAATTCTGCTTTAGCTGGAGCTGGTACAGGAGAAGTTCTTTCTCTTCTAATCGGATTTGGTAAAGTTGGTTCACTTGGTAGTGGTTGAGCAGTTCCTGGTTTAACATCCGGTGTAACAACTGGTTTTTCTGTTTCATTTCCAAAAACGAATTCTTCATTAGTTTTTGTTTCTACAAATTGATTATATCTTTTAATCATTTTAAATTTATTAATTTTTAGTATATATTAAATTGATAATTTAATTTTCGTTCTCAAGTTCTTTAACCACATAATCAATGAAACTATCAAGTTCATATTCTAATCCATTACAGAACTCAAAAACATCATAGTTATCTTTTGATGTAGGATCTTTCTCGACTGAATAAAAGTCCGGTGAGTTAGTTCCATTTTCATAGACTACTATTCTTCCATATAAAACACCCTTAATTGTTTTACCATTAGGCCATGTTAAATCAGGAACATAAAGAGTTCCTATATAATGAATCTCATCTCCGTAGTCTTCTGTTTCTTCATGCTCAAACTTGAAATATCCAAAGTCATCCTCAAAAACTGATTCTGATTCTTCTTTGGTTATTTTATCGTGAGTTTCTTCTTCTTTTCCTAATTTATGTGAGTCTAAAAACTCTCTTTCTAAATGAGTCAATGAGTCCATACCATACTTAGATATTTTATCTAGTACGTCATCTACTCTTTGTTGAGCTGTATATCCCTCATATCTCATTAGATGTTTCATAATTATCATTAAGATATATATTAATATCAGTTTATTTAATTTTCCAAGCACCTTTGTCAATTCCATTTATAGGAATCCAAGGTTTATCAGGTAGCTGATTATTTAGTATTTTATTTTTTATTGTATTGTAAACAACATCATATCCAATTCCTTCTGTTTGATAAATACAAATGAAGTTATTATCAATGGAATTCCACTCAAATTTACTATACTCATCATCTTCTAATATCGAGTTTATCTTTTTACTTCTATCGTATTGATCCACCTCTCTCTTCCAGTTATCTATAAAGCAAAATATAAACCCATCTTTACCTTCTTTTGAGTGTCTCATCAGTTTATCAAAGTTAATGCCTCTGTAAAACTTCATTATATTTTCTTGAAAAACAATTTCTTCAATCAAAATCATCAAAAATATCATCAATTTTTTTATCTCTTATTTCAGAGATTTTTATTTTTAGTATCTTTTGTCTAAAATGTTCATCATTCTCAAACATCTTCTTAAAATCCTCAAATCCAGTATTTGATATTTTTAATAAAGAATATTTTCCTTTATTTATTTGATTCTCTTTTAATCTATAATCTAAATAATTTAAGTAATCTTGATATAAGCTGTCATTTTTCATATTTTATATATCGGTCTTTAATATATACCCCTATGAAGAAATTTTCTAAAATAATGGAGTCTACTGTTACTGACTCTGAAGTAGTAAAATCAATAGCTCTTCTCTGGGACTTTTTAATCTATGAAGTTGGAATGAGGAAAATAATAGATGATTTATTAAAGCCGTTTTCTCAGGAATATAATTTTAATCTTGATAATAAATATCAATATCCATTGTCTTTATTATACAAAACTGGAAAATTTCCAGATATTAGATTGTTTGATAACGGTAGATATTGGTCACCAAAGCTTAAATTCCATCAAATAAGGGTAAAAGGTGTATGGCATCCTGTTAATAAACTTAACACAAATACATTTGATCAGGCTGAATTATTAGTTGATATTTTTAGAAATATGGAAATACTTGAAGAAGTAAAGAGTTTAATTGATGATAAAAAACAACTTGGTGATTATATAAAAAATTTCGTTAATTCTAATAATATTGGAGATTTATTAAAAACATATGGTCTTAAATTATCTAATTATGTTTCTCATAATAGACAAAATTCAGCTATTGGTGAAAAAGCTGAACAAGAAGTTGCTGACTATTTAAGTGGACAAGGATACAAAATACTCTACAGTGGTGGTGATGGTGATCCAATTGACATGACTTATGGTTGTGATTTGATAGTATCTAAACCAAATGATGAGAATGAAACAAGACCTCTTACGATTCAAGTTAAATTAAAGGAATTTTCAGCAGTAAAAGCATCAAAGAAATCAAATTATTCCGGAATTGATTTATTCTATTGGTCAGAAAATGGTAGTATTGGTTGTGTCGGTGACGCAATTTCTCTTTTCTAAAATCCTCCTCTACCAAATCCACCAAATATATCCATTACAACTGATAATCTTTTAGTAATTTCAGGTAAACCAAGCGGTGCGATAATTGAATTAATCGGTGAAAGAATTGATTTCTCAAACTGTTCATCAAAGTCAATTTGTGGAGCAAACTCATGTGGAAAACTTCCTCTAGTATAAGCGAACATATCAGTCACTGATTTATCTTTACAAACATAATATTTTATTTTAGCCCCTGATTTGATAAATTCATACTTTTGTTGATACTCTTTGTTTTTATGTAGTAGGTAATTATGATGTGCTGCTGATTTTACAGCAAAGTGTGCACCTGATACAAATTGAAGAGGTAAGGTTTTATCATTTAAGACCTTTATCTCGTAGTTGGAACAAGAAGATTGCATTGATATATCATCGATATCAGCTAATTCAAATTCTTTTCTTAATCCTTTAACCAGTTTTAGTAGATCTTTAATATTGAATGTGTCTGGATGTGAGAATAGATACTTTACAATACCTACAATTTTATCTCTCGCAAATGCTGGTGTAGATGATCTTACAAGTTCAACACCCTTCGGATATATGTAGTTTAATCTATCATATGGAATCCCATCCTCAAATAAGATATGTTGAATATATTTCTTTTTCGCTATATTTATTATTGATTCTGATATTCTCTCTAGCTCGAAGTCTTCTTTATTTTCAACTCCAAAAGAACCAGCATAATCTTCTAAACATTTCTTGAAATATCCACCGTATCTAAAATAATCCATTCCCTGTATAAAGTCAGTTTCATTCGACCAGTTCCAATTTATTTCAGATGTAAATACTCCGTCTTCCATCATTTTGTTAATTTTTCTATCTTTAACAAAATGACCGTCAATGATAAGAGATGAATAGTCATTCTTAATTAGTTCTTCCAATTCAGATACTTTATTTGCTATTCCAACTAAATTAGAACTTTTGTATTTGAAATCCTCGTCTGGTGTTAATATAATTAATTTTCTATTTACTGAGTCTAAATAACTATCATTTAGAAAAAGATTTTTCCAAACACAGTGGTCTATTGCTGGTTTAAATGAAACAAATAGTGAATCTGTATCTGCGTAAATACTAACATTTTCTGATTTATCTATTGGTGTAACATCTTTAATTCCTAATAGATAATGTAGTTCGTGGTCATTTTGCCATTGTTTGTACCAATAATCTTCGTTAACTTTGTCCATTGTTCTAGTTAAGTCACGACCTTGTGCGGTGATTGTACCAGCGACATGATTATTATAAAGTATGAAATATGATGTAGCAAAAGCACCGTAACTTCCATTGAGTACCAATTTCAAAGCGAGTTGTAGAGCATTGTAGTAATCAACCTCTTTTTTTAACTCAGAAGCTTTCTTTTTTAATTCTTCAATTTTCTTTAACTTCTCTTCTTTACTCATTACTTTTTCTTTGGTTTCAATATAATAATCCATTTTCCGTTTTCATATTTTGGGAGACTCTCAGGAGAACCGACTTGTGATAAAGATTCTGTAAATCTTAGTATCACTAACTCACCTCTTTCCGGGTGTGCTTTTTCTCTTCCTTTCATCAAGAGAACAACTTTTACCTTATCACCATCTTCTAAAAATTCTATAGCTTTTTTTGATTTTGTTTTGATATCATTATCAGAAATTGACGCACTTAATTGAATTTCTTTAAGTTGTGATTTATTTGATAGTTTTTTTCTTTCTTTTTCTAATTTATCTAAATCGTATAGAAACTTGTTGTAGTCATCGATTCTTACAATTGGTGGATTTTGGTTTTCATTAATAAGAATTAAATCTTTATCTTCTGATTTAGCTTTACTAATTGCCTCTTCGAGTGAGAAAACTTCGGTTCCACCTTGATACACAACTCTAACTTCTGAAAAATTAATATCATAATTAAGTTTGTGTCTAGTTTTTTTCTGAAATTTAGTTTTTTTAATCATCTGAGAAGTCTTGTTCAAAGCTTAGCATTAAATTTGATTCAATATCTTTGACTAACATAAATGTGTCAAATATGTGAAATTCAACTTTTTCTAACTTATCATTTATACAACCTAGGAATCTTTTATTAAGGATCAAACTAGCATTTCTATCATCATCTAAATCATCAATTTCTAATTCCCAAGCTGATTTTTCAGAAACTACTACATTACCTTTATTGACTAAAATTGAAATTACTCTTTCACCATTAATTGATGATAATTTTTTTATATCTAAAAAGTCATCGTTACTTATAGAAAATGTCCATTTTTTGTGTTTTAAGTCTAATCTAGAAGTAAGTGAGTTTTTATCAATATCTCTCATTTCATAATGCTCACCAGCTAGCCAATTAACTTTAAATTTACCTGATGATATCTGAAAGGATCTAGCTAAAAATAATTCATCATCATCTGGAGATTCTTTATATGAGATATCAATTGATACTGCTGATTGATCTTTAATAAAAGAGAGATTTTTAACAAATTTCTTCGCATTTGGTATAATCAAATCTATTTTATAATCAAAGTCATTGTTATCTAGATAATCTGATGTTTTTACTAAAAAATTTTTAAAAGCTAGTAACACATTACCACCTAACATCGAGTATAGAAGTATATTCTCGTTGTCAATTTTTAACTTTATAGTATCATCAATCTTAGACAGGTCTTCTATTTTGGAAATAAAGTCTCCTAAGTTGTGTGGTTGAAATTTAAATTTTAATTTATTTGCCATAACTCTACATGATATTCATATAATTAAGAAATGTTTACTAAAATTGATTATCTGATATTTGAATAATTAAAAATAATATATAGTTTATGATTAAAAGTTGGAGTCAGTTTATTAGAGAGTTTGTAGAAAACTCATTTAATGTGATAGATGCTAAAATGGCTGAGTTAAAAGATCTTATAAGTAATGTCTCTGATGATAATATTTTATATGAATGGGAAAATAAAAACGACCACGAGTTAGTAGTGAGTTTCACAGTGAATGACCTATCTATAAAGTACGATTTTGATATAGATGATTTAAATCTAACAAAAACAGCTGGTGATAAAATAGATTTTAGAACTTCGGTTGAATCTATTGAAGAAGGATTAGATATTATAGAAGAGGATATTCATTCAATACTTGGAATAGATGAGGGTAGAAGAGGTAGACCAAAGTCACAAAGATATAAGGGTCGTAAAATACCTGGAAAGTACTTAACTAAGAATCCAAGTCAAATGAAAAAAGAAATTGATACATTCAGAGGCAAGAAAGAATATAAAAAGGACTGGGATGCTGATTATACATCTGGTAAAGGTGGTGAAGGTAAAAGAGTTAAAACTAAAAAATCTGCTGCTACAAAAGCTTATCAAAGAATGTTTGGTAATAAATAAAAATAATAAAAATAAAATATGAGATACTTAAAGACATACGAAAGTTTCAGAGAACCTACTGATAGAGAAGAAATGATAGAGGCTCTTTGCTCAAATTCTACATTCGAAAGAGAAGAATTAGAAGTAATGACTGATGATGAATTAAAAGATTTACATCATAGTTTAGAAATTGAAGATTGGTCAGATGAATTAGAAAGAGAAGGCTCTGGTGGTGAAAACTGGATAGGTGGTCCTTATACTTTTGAGGATTTTACACATGCTGATATGGAAGATGTGAAAGACTTATTAGAAGAAGGTTTACCAGCTGAACAAATTTCTATTGAGTTAGATTTTAGTTTAGATAAAGTCAATCAGATAATTTCTTCTTTAAGAAAGAATGAAAGTTTTGATTCTGAGAGTAAAATTTATATTCCATCCCATTATACTGGTGTTATAATGGAACTTGGTGAAGAAGTTGATCCAAATGATATAATTGAAATGTATAATAGCATAGTTGAAGAAGGAACTACATTAGTTAGTTATTCTCAATATGGAACTGAAGGAAAATTTTATAATGAGAATGATGAAGAGATTCCTACAGATGTTATTCTTGATGAGTTAAATTATGCAATTGGATTAGATAGTGTAGATGAGTCTAAGAAATCAGGAGTGACTGCATCTCTTAAGAAGAAATCAAAAGCTTCTGGAATTCCTATGGGTATTTTAAGAAAAGTATTTTCTAAAGGAATGCAAGCTTGGAACGCTGGTCATAGACCAGGTGTTGCTCAACATCAATGGGGAATGGGTAGAGTAAACTCATTTATCACTGGTGCTGGTGGTGCTAGAAAAGCAGATGCTGATTTATGGGCTAAGGCTAAAAAGGCTAAAGCGAGAAAAAGGAAAAAGAAATAAAAAATCTATTTAAGTATAGGTTTGACATATTCTTCGATAATTCTTTGTACTTCTTTTAATTTTTTTCTAGTTGTTTTGACATCTAGTTGAATTCTCCAGTTTCTAACTAAAATGTCGTCATCGTCTGAAATTTCTTCAATGATAATCTCATAATCATTTTCTTTTTTTTCAACGACTTC
>JACCDW010700037.1_pt1 | contig 39160 bp, 27 predicted proteins | sample 7449781 | NCBI WGS metagenome assembly JACCDW01 (sample SAMN15323449, study PRJNA562643) | freshwater metagenome | isolation source: river surface water | place: USA:Blue River Watershed | collected 2017-08-18 | reverse complement strand
CACCCTGGGCAACAACACGACCCTGACCGGTAACGGTATTACGCTGGGTAGCGCGGTCAATGGCGCGACGGCGAACAGCGTAGGCCTGACGATCGTCGACAGTGGCGCAACCACCTTGACCGGCGCAATCGGTAACAGCGCTGCACTGACCAGCCTGACCGTGGGTTCGACCAATGGCACCGCGATCAATGGCGGCAGCGTCACGACCACCGGCAGCCAGACGTACAGCAACGCGGTCACGCTGGGCAACAACACGACGCTGACCGGTAACACCATCACGCTGGGTTCGACCGTCAATGGTGCGAACGCGCTGACCATCGTCGACAGTGGCGCAACCACCTTGACCGGCGCAATCGGTAACAGCGCCGCACTGACCAGCCTGACGGTTGGTTCGACCAATGACACCGCGATCAATGGCGGCAGCGTCACGACCACCGGCAGCCAGACCTACAGTAACGCGGTCACGCTGGGCAACAACACAACCCTGACCGGCAACACCATCACGCTGGGTTCGACCGTCAATGGTGCGAAGGCGCTGGCCATCGTCGACGCTGGTGCAACCACCTTGATCGGCGCAATCGGTAACAGCGCTGCACTGACCAGCCTGACGGTTGGTTCGACCAATGGCACCGCGATCAATGGCGGCAGCGTCACGACGACCGGCAGCCAGACTTTCAGCAACGCGGTCACGCTCGGCAACAACACGACCCTGACCGGTAACACCATCACAATGGGCAACACGGTCAATGGCGCCAAGACGCTGTCCATCGTCGACAGCGGTGCGACCACGCTGACCGGTGCCATCGGCGGCAGCACACCGCTGACCAGCGTGACAATGACCTCGGCCAGCGGCACCGCGATCAACGGTGGCAGCGTCATGACTTCCGGTAGCCAGACCTTCAACAGTGCTGTCACGCTGGGTAACAACACAACGCTGCAGGGCAGCGGCATCACGCTCGGCTCGACGGTCAACGGCGCGAAGACCCTGACCATCATCGACGGCGCTGCGACGGCGATCAACGGTGCCATTGGCGCCAGCACGGCCCTGAGCAGCGTCGTGGCCATCGCCAACGGCGGCATCACCATTGCCGGCAGCGGCGTCACGACCAGCGACTTCCAGAACTTTGGCAGCGCCATCACGCTGGGTGCAGACGTCACCTTGTCCGGTAGCGGCGTCACGCTGGGGTCGACCGTCAATGGCGCCCATGCACTGACGGTTACCGACAGCGGTGCGTCGACCATCAACGGCTCCATCGGTGGCGGCACGCCGCTGACCAGCGTCACCATCGGCTCGACTGGCGGCACGACGGTAAATGGCGGCAGCGTCAGCACGACTGGTGCGCAGACCTGGAGCAGTGCAGTCAACCTGGGTGCGGACCTGACACTGGCCGGCTCGAGCGTCACGCTCGCTTCGACCGTCAACGGCGCTCATGCACTGATCATTGCCGATAGCGGTGCGACCACCCTCGGCGGCGCCATCGGTGGCAGCGCCGCGCTCACCAGCGTCACCGTGAGCTCGACTGGTGGCACGGCCCTGAATGGTGGCGTTATCACGACCGGTGGCACGCAGACCTACAACAACGCGATCGCCTTGGGCGCGAACACGACGCTGACTGGCGCTGGCATCACGCTTGGCGCGACCGTGAATGGCGCGAAGACCCTGACGATCGCCGATAGCGGCACCACCTATGTCAACGGTGCTATCGGCGCCACCACGGCCCTGAGCAGCCTGACCGTGAACTCGGACAACGGCACGCGCATCAATGGCGGGTCGATCAGCACCAGCGGCAACCAGAAGTTTGATGACGCCGTCACGCTGGGCGCGAACACTACCCTGAGTGGACAGGCCATCGAATTCGTATCGACAGTCAACAGCGTCGCCAACGGCCAGTTCACGCTGTCGGTGTCCGGCAATGGCGTTGCCACCTTCGGTGCGGCCGTGGGCGAAGCGGTGGGTGGTACCGGCAAGCTGGGCAGCCTGTCGGTCACCTCGACGGGGGGCGCCGTCATCAATGGCGGCAAGGTGTCGACCATCGGCAGTCAGAGCTACGCAAGCGCTGTCACGCTGGGCGCTGACACCACGCTTTCCGGCGCGGGCATCACGCTGGGCGCGACCGTCGATGGCGTGACCGGCACCCAGGTAGCCCTGACCATCGTTGACCTCGGCGCGACCGCGATCAATGGCACCATCGGCGGTAGCACCCCGCTGACCAACCTGATCGTGGGCTCCGTCAACGGCACGACCCTCAGCGGTGGTAGCGTCACGACGACCGACAGCCAGACCTACAGCAATGCCGTGACATTGGGTGCGAACACGACCCTGACCGGCAGCGAAATCACGCTGGGCGCAACCGTGAATGGCGCGAAGTCGCTGACCATCGCGGATAGCGGCGCGACGCTGATCAATGGCGCCATCGGCGGCAGCACGCCGCTGACCAGCGTCACCATCGGTTCGGCGAATGGCACGACGATCAATGGCGGCTTCGTTACCACCACTGGCCTGCAGACGTACGGCAATGCGGTTACGCTGGGCGCCGATACCGACTTTGCCGGTAACACGATCAGCTTCCAGTCCACGATCGATGGCGCCCATGCGCTGGGGATCGATGATGCCGGTACCACGACGCTGACGGGCGCTGTCGGCGCAGGCACCGCGCTGGCGTCAGTCAGCATCGATGCGCAGTCGATGCAGTTCTCGGCCATCACCAGCGCCACCCATGGAAATGCGAGCGGCAATGTCAGCCTGACGAGCGCAACGGCACTGCAACTGGGTCACCTGGATGTGGCCGGCGCGTTGACGGTAACCACCGGCAGCAGCGGCGCGGGTGGTGTCACGCAGGCGCCGAACGCGACGCTGGTCGTGAACGGCAATGCCGCATTTGTCGCCGATACGGCTCAGGGCCAGCGAGCAACGCTCAACAATGCGGGCAATGATTTCCGCGGCACACTGGCGTTCCGAGAAGCCAATAACGGTAGCTGGCTGGACCTGACGGTGGCGGATCGCGCCGGTAGCCTCGCGATGGCCGACGTGAAGGCGAGCGGTGCCGTGACCCTGAGCTCGCCGGGAGCCATCGCACTGGGTGGTACGACGGAGGCAGGATCGCTGGCGATCACGGCGCAGGGCGACGTGACCCAGGCGGGCGCCCTGACCGTGGGAGCAGCCACCATCCATGCGGGCACCGGCAGCGTCACGCTGGACAACGCCGCGAACAACTTCAGCAGCGTGCTGACGCTGAGCGCAGCCAGCGCCAGCATCGTCGACGGCACCGGTGGACTGTCGCTGGGCAACGTGACGACGACGGTCGGCGGCCTGACCCTGCAGAGCGACAGCGGCCCGATCACGCAGCAGGCGAACACCGCGATCACCACGGCAGCGGCCAGCACCATCACCGCGACCCAGGCAGGTCCTGCATCGGCCCCGGCCGACATCACGCTGGCCAATGCGAACAACAATTTCAGTGGTGCGCTGGCCGTGACGGGCGGGGCCGTGCAGGTGACGGATGTCGATGCGCTGAATCTGGTCGTCAATACCGTGGCCGGCAACCTGACCGTGACCGCCGGCGGCGCAACCAGCATCAGCGCAGGTACATATCAGGCTCAACCGGGCGGCGCTGTCACCGGCACAATGACGGTTGACGTGGCACAGGCCAACCTGAGCATGGGCGGCCTGAGCGTCAGTCAGGCGACCACCGTCGACACCCACGGCGGCAATATCACGCAGACTGCGCCGCTTGCTTTCTCTGATGCCGTATCGCTGAACAGCGGCGCCGGCGCAATCACGCTCACCCAGTCGAACAACAGCTTCGACGGCACGGTCGCCATCAACGCCGGTGCGGCGACGCTGGTCAGCAGCAGCTCCCTGAGCATGGGCGCGACCACCGTTACCGGTAACCTGGCCTTGACGTCGACCGCGACTGCGGCCGGCAGCGGCATCACGCAAACCGCAGCGATGAGCGTGACGGGCACGTCCAGCTTCACCGCCGCCGGCGGCAGCGTGACGCTGACCAATACGAACAATGACTTCACCGGCGCCGTGTCGATGACGGCCGCTGCCGCCGCCGTGGAAGACAAGAACGCGCTGGTGCTCGGCAACCTCGCCATTGCCAATACGCTGGCGGTCACCACCCACGGTGACCTGACGCTGGGCACCGGTACGGTCGGCACCTCGACCGCGAACGGCAGCACCGGCGTGCTGACCGTCACCACCAACAACGGCAACGTGACCCAGCAGGCAGGCGGCGTTACCGTGGCCGGCACCACCACACTGCAGGCCGGTACGGGGAACGTGACGCTGGCTGATGCCAACAACAGCTTCACCAATAACGTCAATGCAACTGCAGCCTGGGTGGAGCTGAAGGCGGCCAGCGCACTCACCATCGGTACCTTGCTTGCCTATGACGCGAAGATCACCAGCGATGCGAAACTGACGCTGGGCTCGGTGACGACGACGCGCGATATCGAAGCCAGCGCCGCGGCCGGGATCGTTCAGGTCGCCGCGCTCGACATCGGCGGCAAGGCATCGTTCACGTCAACTACGGGCGACGTCGTGCTGACGGATGCCGGCAACCAGTTTGTCGGGCCGGTCTCGCTGGCGGCCAACAAGATCGATGTGCTGAGCGCATCGCCGCTGGTGCTGGGCGATGTGAACGCGCTGTCCGACATGACGCTGAAGACCCTGGGCACGGCCATCACCCAGGCACCGGATGCGAAGCTGGTCGCGAAGGGCACCACGACCCTCAACAGCAAGGATCCGGTGTCGGGCGCGTCCGGAGCCATCAAGCTGGACAACAAGTCGAACGACTTTGTCGGTGCCGTCGAAGCGACTGGTGGCGCGATCACGCTGCGCGATGGTGTCGGCGACATGACCCTCGGTAACATCAATGCGACCGGCATGTTCGATGCGAGGGCCACTGGCGGTCCGATCAAGCTCAAGCCGGGCACGCTGCTGTTTGCGTCCGGTGGCATCATCCTGGTGCCGGATCCGCGTCCGGCCGGCATCGATTATCCGAAGGCACCGATGGAAAGCCTGGCATCGGCTCGCGGCAACGCTGCGTCTGCTTCCAACTCGTTGGCATTGATATCATCCGCCGGCGCACGCGGTATCGCCGTGCTCTTGGCCACCGACCAGAGTGGCGGTAGTGATGGCGGCAATTCGATGATCAAGGTCAGTGAAGTGCCGCTGGCGCAAACTTCGCGCAACGTGATCCCAGTCGGCAAGGCCATAGCGCTTGATGCCTCTGCCGATGGTAATGTGATCCAGAGCGCGGCGTTCGAAGTGGTGGATGGCTTCACGTCGGGTAACACGACGATCGAAGTGGCGCCGGCAACGACCAACGCGGTGCCGGCACGAGTTGACAACACTGCCGGCAAGGTAACGCTGTCTGGTGAGGCGAGCGCCGCAGACTACGACAAACTGATCCAGAGCATCAAGCTACGCGTGGGTGACAACGTGCCGGCCAACGCGGTGTTCCGCATCCGCATCACGCTGACGGACCAGAGCGGGAAGACCGAATCGAAGACCGTGACGCTGCAGTTGAACCAAGCCGAAAAGGTGTCGCGCATTCCCTGATGTCAGGGGCGTTGAATTTGGTGAGAGCGAAACGGACCGCACTTAATCGAAGAACGCCGAGTAGCGTAGCGCGATTTCGCTGTCGAGCTGGAAGCCGTTGTCGATGGCGACATCGCGTGAATAGCGCAAGTGCAGTTGCTGCTTGCCGGCCTCGAGCAACATCATGCCGGCGTTGACGCGTTGGTTGTTCGGGGCGCCGTTGTACGCAGCGCCGTTCAACTGCGTTGCGCCGCCGCCGTTCAGGATGGCGCTGCCGTAGACATGGAAGGCAGGCGTGACGCGGTAGCGCAGGATGCCGGCGACGGCATACGTCATGTCCTGCGAAAGCCGCTTGTTGTTCAGGAATTCGGTATTGTCGCCATAGAAGGCGACTTCAGGCGCAAGATCGATCACCCATTTCTCGCTGAGTGATTTCATCCAGCCCAGCGACAGCACGTAGCGGTACCGGTTCTCACCGTAATTGAGCAGCCTGGTCTTGTCGTAGGTGCCGGTCGGCAGGATGGCCGAGGCGCTGATCATTGCGTATTCGCGGTTCTCGCGGTCGATGTGGAACCAGACCGATGAACCGAGGCGCAGGTCGCCATAGCCCTCGGTGCCGCTGCCGAGCGTGGGGCGCAGCGTCGCATTCGGTGTGCCTTCGCCCCAGCTCAGCACGGCCAGCGGACCGAAGGTGTACTGCCCCTTGTCACCAAAAGAAAAGTGTTTTCCCAGACGAAGCGCGTACAGATTGGCGCTGATTTCGCCAGCCGCCGTCTTGTTGCCGTTCCTGTATGGCCCGCTGGTTTCCTGGTGGAGCGCATAGAGCGCCACATTGTTCTTGCCGTCGGGAAGGGCGATGTGGTCGGTCGGGTAGATGTCGTTCATCGCAGCCACCGACAGGGTCGGCAGGCTGGCCAGCACCAGACTGAGCGCGCGCTGCAACGTCGCCATGGTAATTCCTTGATAATGTTTTTTGTAACTTTCCTGTAGTGTAACCGAGCTTGCATGGCGGCTGTCGGTTATCCTTTCGGCATCACCAATTCAGATGCGCCATTCTCGGTCGCCTCGTCAGCAGATGCCCGTCGTTTCCGTCATCAAGCGTTTGACGAACAGCCTTCGACACGGACCACGCAAGTGGCCTGCGCGACTTGCCGTCGTGCTGGCGCTTTTCGTGCTCGCGCTGGGCTGGGTGCTGTTTGTCGGCGTTACGTTGAACGGCGATGCGTGGCGCGGCAGCGTGGCTCGGCTGGCGACACAGCAGCTGGGCCGCGAGCTGAAACTCGATGGCGACGTGAAGCTGTTGATCAGCCTGAAGCCGGCACTGCTGGTACGCGATGCGCGCCTGTTGCAGCCGCGCGGCTTCGATCATGCCGGCGAAGATTTCGCCCGCGTCGGTGAACTGCAGGTCAAGCTCGACCTGTGGCCCTTGCTGCACGGGCAGTTGCGCGCCGATACCTTGTCGGCCAGCGACGTGAGCTTGTCCCTGGTGCAGCACGAAGATGGCAGCAACAACTGGACCTTCGGTGACGCAGGCACCCCATCCACTGCATCCACCACGCCCACCACGCCCACGTTCGCGACCGCCGACAAGTCAACGCAGGTAGCGAACGATGATCGCGGCTTCAGCGCCAGCGATGCGGCAGCGATCGACATCCGCAGGCTCGCACTGACGAACCTGCGCGTCAGCTACCGCGGCGAGGATGGCAAGCCCATGCAGGCAACGCTCGATACGCTCGAAGCCACTGCGCCGGCCGGCGGCAAGCTGGCGCTGCGCGCCAGCGGCAAGGTCGAGCAGCGGCTGCCTTATGCGTTGCAGGTCGGTGGCGGCAGCTGGGGTGATTTCTCCGCAGGCCGACCGGGCTGGCCGCTGGCGTTGACACTGGACTTCGCCGGCGGTCGCCTGTCGGTGCAGGGCACGCTGCGTGAGGCTGACAGCCAGCTGCGCTTCGGCCTGGGAGCGCCCGACCTTGCGGCCTTCGGCAAACTGCTGGGTGTGCCGCTGCCGAATGCGGGCACGGCCGGTGTATCGGGAGCGCTGCGCTTGCGGCCCGGTCGTATCGAACTGTCCGACCTGTCGGGCATCCTCGGCAAGTCAGCGCTCGGTGGCAGCGTGGGGATCGATACGCGCGGCGAGCGACCGCTGTTGCGCGGCGACTTGCGCTTTGCGACGCTGGATCTGCGCCCCTTCCTCGGACAGGACAGCGAACAGGATCCGCCGACCGACTGGAAGGCGCTGTACAAGAGCCTGTCGGATGCGAAGGTCGATTTACAGGCGATGAAAGAAGCGGACGCCGAGCTGAGCCTGTCGGTTGTGCAGTGGCTGAGCCTGCCGGGACGCATCGATAACGCATCGCTGAAACTGACCCTGGCCGGCGGCAAGCTCAACGTGCCTGTCGAGGCCGTGGTCGAAGGCGTGCCGCTGAAAGGCCAGGTACAAGCGGATGCCAGTGCCGACACGCCGGCGCTGCGCGTCGATTTCCGCGCGCAGGACGCCGAGGTCGGCGGAATGGCGCACATGCTGACTGGCTTGCCCGGCATCGAGGGCCGTCTTGGCCGCTTGCAGATGTCGATGGCGGCACGCGGCAAGCAGGGGCGTGAACTGATGCGCTCGCTCGCCATTGAAACGGAACTGTCGGACAGCCGCCTCAGCTATGGCAGTAGCAGTAGCAGTAGCAGCAGCGGCAGTGGCAGTGGCAGTGGCAGCCGCACCAGTGGCAATGCCGGCGCCAGCGACAAGACTGCCAAGCGCGTCGGCTTCACGATCGACAGCCTGAGGATGCGGGTGGCCGGCGACAAGCCCATGACGGGCGCGCTCAAGGGCACGCTGCTGGGCAAGCCGCTGCAGGCACGGCTGGAGGGCGAATCGCTGATCTCGGCGCTCGACAAAGGCTCATCGCCGGTGACGCTGACGCTGCAATCGGGGAATGTGGCCGGGCGCTTTGCGGGCGTGATCGATGGGGTCAGGCAAAGCGCCGATTTCAATTTCAGCCTCGGTGCCGGCAAGGCCGGCGATGTGGCGGCCTGGCTGGGCTTGCGGCCAGATTCGACGCTGCCGATCGCACTGGCCGGCCGGCTGCACGGTACGCCGAAACAATGGTCGCTGTCGCAGCTGGTGCTGCAGGTTGGCGACAGCAGCGCGTATTCCGACATCGACCAGGAGCAGAAGGCTGACAAATCGCATCTGTCGGTGCTGGTCGATATCGCCAGCGTGAACCTGAAGCAGCTCGACGCGCTGTTTGATACGTCACCCGGGAAAAAGGCCGATGCGAAGGACAAGCGCCAGCCCACGCTCGATATTCCCATCCTGCCGAGCAAGCTGGTGCTGGATGATGCCGACCTGCGGGTACGTGCGCGCGATGTGCGCGGCACGCAGCTGGTGCTGGGCGAGATGGGTTTCGACGGCCGCGTGCGCGATGGCTACATGCAGAGTTCGCCCTTCTTTGCCAACGTGTCCGGCACGCGCTATGAAGGCGCGCTGATGCTCGACTTGCGTTCGGCCGAACCGCATGCGCAGCTGTGGGTGTCGGCGGCCGGTGTCGACGTCGGCCTGCTGGTGCGGCAGCTGAAGCTGGCGAAGAACATCGACGCCAGTCTCGATGGCATCGCGCTTTATCTCGATACGCGTTCCAGCCAGCTGTCGTCGCTGGTGGCAAATGCAAGGCTGCAGGGTGAGGCGGTCGGCGGCAAGCTCGCCTTGCGCGACCCGAACACGGGCTCGCAGCTGCGCGCCGCGCTTGACCGGCTGTCCTTGTCCGCCGCACCCGGCGAGCGCATCGCGCTGCAGATGGCGGCCAGCATCGACGACCAGCCGGTACAGGCGACGCTGAAAACCGCAACGGCGAAGGAACTGGCCGATCCCGCGCGGCGTGTGCCGTTCGACCTGCAGCTGGACGTTGCCGGCACGAAGCTGCAATTGTCGGGCAGCATGGACCGCGACATCGATGCGCGCGACGTTGAACTGGCGCTGGAGCTGCGCGGCGATGCATTCAACCGGCTTGACAAGCTGCTGCGCGTATCGCTGCCGCCGTGGGGGCCGTGGTCGGTCGCCGGGCGCTTCAAGATGTCGTCGCGCGGCTATGCAGTGGACGACATGTTGCTGAAAGTCGGCAGCAGTTCGCTGAAGGGGCGCGGGCGCATGGACACGTCCAGTGGACGTGCGAAGCTCGACATCGCGCTGGCGGCGCCGCTGATACAGCTGGACGATTTCAGGCTCGATGGCTGGTCGGCGCTCGACGATGATGCGGGCAAGGACAAGAAGGGCGCTGCACTGAAGGACAAGGACAAGAGCAAGGGAGGGGGCAAAGGCAAGGATGACGGCGCCGACGCCGAGGCCTTGCGCAAGAAGGCCGTCGAGACCAGCGACCAGGTGCAGGCCTTGCTGAGCCCGGAAGCCTTGCGCAAGGCGGATGCAACCCTGTCAGTGCAGGTGGAGCAGGTGCTGTCCGGGAAGGACAGGCTGGGGCAGGGCAAGCTGCAGGCGAAGCTGGCTGATGGCCGCGCCGAGATCGGCCCGGTGCTGGTCGAGATGCCGGGCGGGCAGGCGAAGCTGGCGCTGTCGTACGAACCACGCGACAAGGAAGTGCTGGCGGACCTGAAGCTCGATGTCGACAACTTCAATTACGGTGTGCTGGGCCGGCGCCTGAAGCCCGACAGCGATCTCGATGGCCGCTTCTCGCTGAAGATGGACGTGGCCGCGCGCGCGCCGCGGCTGTCGCAGATGCTCGCCCATGGCAACGGCCGCATCGAGTTCGCGGTGTGGCCGAAGGATTTGCGCGCCGGCGTGTTCGACTTGTGGGCGGTGAATTTGCTGGTGGCGTTATTGCCGACGGTGGACCCGAAGAATGAATCGACGGTCAATTGCGCAGTGGGCCGCTTTGCGCTGACCGAGGGCAAGCTGGCGCAGAAGCAGCTGGTGATCGACACCAGCCGCATGCGGGTCACGGGCACCACGGCTGTCGATTTCGGCAGCGAGAAGGTGCACATGCGTCTGCAGCCACAGGCCAAGGCCGCGCAATTCCTGAGTCTCGCCACGCCGATCGAGGTGCGCGGCAGCTTCACCGATTATCACATCGGTCCCAATCCGGGCGATGTGGTCGAGACGGCGATACGGCTGGCGACCTCCATCGTCTGGGTGCCGATCAAGCGCCTGTTCTCGGAAAAGGTGCCGGCCGACGGCGCGGATGTGTGCCGCGTGTCCCTGAACTGAGTTGACGGGCCGAAGGACAGTCCGGGGCCGCGAGCCGCATCAGATGGCCTTGAGCAAGGGCTTGTCCTGCGTCTGGCTCGGGCCCTGCGTTGCACCGGGGCGCCATTCCTCATCGCGGTGTTCGCGCGCGAGGGATTCGAAGGCGCGCGCCGACAGCGCGCGACTGTAGAGCCAGCCCTGCATTTCGTCGCAACCCAGCGCACAGAGGATGGCCCGTTGTGCGTTGGTCTCGACGCCTTCGGCAATCACGCGCAAGCCGAGATTGTGGGCCAGCTGCACCAGCGTGCGCACGATGACCTCGCCATCCGTCGAGCTGCCTTCTTCGCCCAGGTCGCGCACGAATTCACGATCCACCTTCAGGCAGGACAGCGGCAATTGCTTCAGGTAGGCGAAGCTCGAATAGCCGGTGCCGAAATCATCGAGCGCCACCTGCACGCCGCGCTGGTGCAGCGCGCGCAAGGTCTCAAGGGTGAGATCGATGTTGGTCATCATCAGGCTCTCGGTCAGCTCAAGCTCGAGGCAATCGGCCGGCAAGCCGGACGCAGCCAGCGCGTCATCGACCAGCGTGACGAGTTCCATCCCGTTCAACTGGCGCAGTGACAGGTTGACGGCGATACGCAAGCGGCCCAGACCTGCCTTGTGCCATGCGGCGCATTGCCGGCAGGCTTCGTTCAGTGCCCATGCGCCGATGCGATTGATCAGCGAGCTTTCTTCGGCCAGTGGGATGAAGCGGCCCGGCGGTAGCAGACCGAGTTCCGGATGCTGCCAGCGTATCAGCGCCTCGGCACCGACCAGTTGGCCATCCGTGAGGCTGACCTGGGGCTGGTAATGCAGCACCAGTTCCCTCGCTTCCAGCGCGGGTGCGAGGGTGCTTTCGATCATTGCACGCTCTTGCACGCGCGCATGGATCTCGGCGTTGTAGAACTGGTAGAGATTACGGCCCAATTCCTTGGCCCGATACATCGCCGCATCGGCGCGCTCGATCAGTTTGGCGGGCTGGTCGCCATCGGATGGGAAGGTGGCGATGCCGATGCTGGAAGTGAGCGTCAGCGAGAAGCCTTCGAAATGCAGCGGTTCGCAGATGGCGGCCATGATACGGTCGATGGCTTGCGTGCTCAGTTCGTGATGGGCGTCGCCTTGCAGCACGAGGATGAATTCATCGCCGCCGTAACGGCCGATCAGGTCTTCGCGGCGCAATACGTCGCGCAGCCGCGAACTGAGCGTGACCAGCATGCGGTCGCCGACGGCATGGCCGTAACGATCGTTCACTTGCTTGAAGCGATCCAGGTCGATGAAGGCGACCCACACCGGGAAGTCGTTACGCCTCGCATCAGAGAGGATGTCTTCCAGTCGCTCCAGCAGCGCCTTGCGGGTGTGGACGCCGGTCAGTGCGTCATGCGCGGCCTGCCAGGCCAGCTGCTCCTTGCTTTCGCGCAGCGCATCCAGCGCCTGCTGGCGCTCCTGCGCCTCGAGGAAGAGCTCCAGGCTCTTGGCTTCGAGCAGGGCCTCGGCCTGCTTGCGCGCGCTGGCCTCGCGCTCGAGCCTGCGCTTCAGGATCTCATCCGGCGTGGACATCCTCGCTCCGTGTCAGCGTGAAGCGGGTATGGGATCCATGCTCGTCGGCGGGCAGGTCGGTGCGGCTCACGGTGACGGCGTGTCCGAAGTGGGCGATGCAGCCCTCGATCAGGCCTTCGGCAAAATCCGCCAGCCCGCGGCTGGAACGGTAGTCGAAGTGCATGCCGCCTTCGGGCAGCTCTTCATAGGTGAACGACGGCAGCTCGGCATCGCTGTACAGCTTCTTCACTTCGACGTGGATGTTGCCATCGAGCTGCTGCAGCAATTCAAAAGCGCTGCCGTAGTTGTTCACGTAGTTGGGATGGATGACGGTGAAGCGCGTGAACAGGTGGCGGCCGAAGTGATTCAGCAGCGCCGGCACCGGCTGCCCGGTCTGTTTGGACAAATTGGTGACCAGCGACACCATTTCAGCATGCGGGTAGGTGCCCACGGAGGTATAGGCACCGGCGGTCGACAGGTCGGAGGCGGAAATGATCTCGTCCGCCATTTCAAACGAAAATTCGTTCTCGACCATCTCGATGAACTCGCGGAAGACGATGCCCTTCATTCGATGCTGTCCTTGCTATTGAATTTTGGCAATATGATATGCCATTTATATCCGATGGCGGTCATGCAGGCAAGCGCACTTGCACCGGAACAGGGCAGGGTCTGCCGAGGCCCTGATCGGGGGGGCTGCTGGCGGGCCGGGTCCCGCGATGTCCGGCGGTCTCCGGAAGCGACCGCGCGGACGTGCGGCCCTCGGCAGGCCGGCCTGACCCGTCTGAGCGGTCTGACCAGCCTGCCCGGTGTGTGCTCAGTTCCGGTAAGGGGCGACCGGTAGAATGGGAGCGGTCGCGAAGTGCTTCGGCACCTCGCCGGTCAGCGTGTTGAGGAAGGCGACCAGATGCCGGACGTCGTCGTCGGAGAGCTGGCGGCCCAGCTGCAGGCGCGCCATGATGCGCACGGCATCATCGAGGCTGTCGACGCTGCCGTCATGAAAGTAGGGCGGTGTCATCGCCACGTTGCGCAGCTGCGGCACCTTGAAGATGAACTTGTCTTCTTCCTTTTTCGTATCGTGCCAGCGGCCCATGTCACGCCCCTTCAGTTCGGGCATTTCGACGCTGCCGGTGGCCTTCCAGTAGTCCTCGGTCAGACCGAATTTCTGGAAGGTCTGGCCGCCGACGGTGGAGCCGTTGTGGCAGCCGGCGCAGCCATAGCTCATGAACTTCTCGAGACCGACCTTGGCCTCGGCGCTGATGGCCCTGGTGTCGCCCTTCAGGTAGCGGTCGAACGGCGCCGGCGTCAGCAGCGTGCGTTCGAAGGAGCCGATCGCCTTCGACCAGTTCTCGGCGCTGACCACGTCTTTTTCATTCGGAAAGGCGGCTTCGAAATACTTTTCATAGCCCAGCGCCTTCAGGCGGCCCTCGGCTTCCTCGAAGCTCTTGTTGCCGTAGGCGAGGGGGCTGATCAGGGCCTTCAGCGCCTGCTCTTCGACGGTCTGGCGGTTGCCGCCATAGTGCTGCGCCACCAGCAGCGGGGTATTGAAGACCGTGTTCGCATTGCGCGGCAGCTTCTGGCCGCGCACGCCGATCGACAGCGCGCGCGAGTCGGCGCCATGGTAGGAGGGGCTGTGGCAGGACGCGCAGCTGGTGCTGCCGTCGACCGACACGCGGGTCTCGAAGAACAGCATCTTGCCCAGTTCGGCGCGCTCTTTGGAGTGCGGGTAGTCATCGACGCGCGCATGCTCGGGCAGCGGGTTGAACAGCGTTTTCGCGCGGTCGAGCAGGGCCTGATCGGTGTCGGCCGCGGTGACGATGGTGGCGAGGCCTGCGAGGCCGAGGGCGGCAATGCCGGCGGCCGCGATCAGCGCGCGGCGGGCAGACGGATGGAAAGTCATGTTCTTGTCCCGGGATATGGCGGCGGCACGCCGTCGCCTGTTGTTATTGCCATGGGCGGCAGTGTCGCGATTGTGATCGAAAACCGGCGAGCCTGCACGGCTCGGCCGGGCTCAGAAGCGATGGAAAATGCCCGAGTGCCAGTGGCCGCCGCCGGAGCGGCGCTCGTGGCCAAGCTGCAGGTAGAGCATGGTGCCGGGCGACAGGTAGTGCTCGTAGCCGCCACCGATTTCCTCGATCGGCTGCCAGACGCCGTATTTGCTGAATATCTGCTCGCTGCGGACCAGCACCAGTTTGAACTCGCCGCCGGTGACCGGGATGCGCGCGCTACCGATCCAGCCCCAGGGGCTGGCGTTGGGGCGCGCGAATGTGGGGTTGGTGTCTGCGGCATCCATGTCGCGGGTCGAGTACAGGACCTCGGTCGAGAGTCTCGCCCAGCCCAGGTTCCTGAAAGCGCCGGCCATGTAATTGCGCGCGCGCGGCCCGAACATGTAGTACCCGTTGCTCTGCGCCACCCGCCCGGGCATGTCGACGCCGGCATGCAAGCCCCAGTCAGCGCGGTCCAGCGTCAGCACCAGCTTGAACGCATTGCTGTCGGCCGCGTGCAGGCGGCCGGCGAACTGCACGCTGGCTTGCACGCCGTCCACCACGGGGCTGAACCAGGTCAGCGCGTTGGAGATGCGGAACAGGCCGGTACTGGCGGTCTGGGCGAGCAGGATCTTGTCCTGTACCAGGCCGTCATTGACGAAGGGGTCGACGCGGCTGGCAATGCCGTTGGTCAGGTCACGGGTGCGCCCGTAGCGCAGGCTGCCGAAACTGCCGTAGATGCCCAGCGTCGCGTGACGGTCGAAAGAGAAGCTGTGCAGCGCATCCAGCGTGCCCTCGAGGCGGGCCTCGAGCTTGTTGCCGCCGCCCAGGTCTTCGAAGGCCTCGAAGCCCAGCCGCGACGTGTAATTCTGGCGCATGCCGATGCCGTTGCCGGCATACCAATTGTGGCGCAGGTCATTGTCGGAAGCGGGGATATGCCGGCCGAAGCCCCCAACCAGGCCTTCGTCCAGCAGGCCGTAGATCTTGGCCTGCGCGAAGGCGCATGCAGGCAGGCACGCCGTGATTGCCGACAGCAGCAATCCGGGCAGAATTCTTTTCATTGCTGGCTGGAGATTTTTCGTGTGCGGCGTCGCACATCTAATGATTTTGCGTATTGTTAACATACCACGCAGCCCCTAGACTCCGGTTCAAAAATACAAAACACACACCGGGGGAACCGCCAAAAGCGGGACCATCATTTCATGAGACACCACCGACACGCTCAGTCGGCATGGCAGGCCCACCCGGCCTCGCAGGCCGTTGCTGCCGCATGCTTCGCCTTCCCAGTACCACCCCTCCCCATTATGAAAACCATCAGGAATTTCGCCGTCGCGCTCGGCCTGACGGCGGCGACGCTCGTCCAGGCCGCCCCCGCCCAACCCCAGCCTGAATGGCAGGAAGATTTGCGTCCGCTGCCCGCAGCCGCATGGAGCCGCGACCGCGCCGCGCACCTGCTCGAGCGTGCCGGCTTCGGCGGCACCCCGGCCGAGGTCGAGAAGCTGGCGGCGATGTCGCCCACCGATGCGGTACGTTCGCTGGTCCGTTACCAGCGCATCAAGGACAACTTGCCGGCCTTCGACGAGTCGGGCGCCTTCGATCCCGGCCTCGACCCGTTCGCGCCGTCGCGTCCGGCGGCCACCGACCTCGGCAAGGCGACCGGCGAATCGCTGGGCGTGAAGGCCAAGCCGGAGGGCAACCGCAAGCTGCAGCAGGTCGCCGACCGCTACCTGTACTGGCTGCGTGCGTCGAAGCTGGAAACCCAGCGCATCGCGTACTGGTGGGCCAACCGCATGCTGGTGTCGCCGCGTCCGCTCGAAGAGAAGATGACGCTGTTCTGGCACGGCCACTTCGCCACCGGCGAAGAGAAGGTGCATGACTACCGCAAGATGCTGAAGCAGAACATGCTGCTGCGCGCAAAAGCCACCGGCAACTTCCGCGACCTGCTGATCGCGGTCGCGCAAGACCCGGCGATGCTGGCGTATCTGGATGCGGCCGTGAACGTGAAGGGCGCGCCGAACGAGAACTTCGCGCGCGAGATCATGGAGCTGTTCTCGATGGGCGTGGGCAATTACAGCGAGAAGGACATTCGCGAAGCGGCGCGCGCCTTCACCGGCTGGAATTACAAGGGCCTGCAGTTCGTGATCGACCCGTCGCGCCATGATGACGGCCCCAAGACCGTGCTCGGCCAGACCGGCAATTTCGATGGCGTGCAGGTGATCGACATCATCCTGTCCAGGCCGGTGACCTCCGAGTACATCGCCACCAAGATCTACAAGTACTTCGTGCGCGAAGACGTGACGCCGGAAATGCGTGTCAAGCTTGGCAAGCTGCTGCGCGACGCGAAATTCGAGATCGCGCCCTTCCTCGAGACCGTGTTCCTGGCCAGGGACTTCTACAGCGATGCGTCGGTCAATACCCGCATCAAGCCGCCGGTCGAGCTGGTGATCTCCACCTACCGCAAGATGGGCCTGAAGGACGTGCCGGGCATCCCCGACTTCAACGACCTGACCGAGTCGATGGGCCAGAAGCTGCTGTTCCCGCCCAACGTCGCCGGCTGGGCCAGCGGCAAGGCATGGATCACGCCGGGCCTGCTGCTGGTGCGTGGCAATTTCATCTATGACACCGTGTACCCGCAGATCGACTTCGTGCCGAATGACCGCGTGCCGGATGAGCGCTATGGCATTGTCCCCGTGGCCGACAAGCTGGCCATGGGCAAGGATGTGACCACCGCGACCAAGCCGGATGGCAAGGACGTGACCTCCATGTCGATGCAGAGCGATCGCGACGAAGATTTCAACACCCGTCTGGCCAGCTACCACGCGTGGCGCAAGGCGATCGAGAAGGTCAAGCCGATTCCGCGCGCGCCGGCCCGCCTCGACCTGTCGCAGATCGTGCGTGACGCTGGCTGCACCACCGCCCGCCAGGCCGTGGACCACTTCGTGCTGCGCTTCCTGACCGTGCCGGTCGACGAGGCTCGCCGTGAAAAGATCGCGCAACTGCTGGCTGCCGACCTCGGCACCACCGACCTCAGGCACGCGGACTCCTATATGGAAGAGGGACTTCGCAATGCGCTGCACGTGATCCTGTCGCTGCCGGGCTACCAGCTGGGCTGATCACAGGCATACAGAGGACACCGAGGACACTGACCACGACACGTACCCGCGCGGTGCCGGATGCCCACAAGGGATCCGCCACCCGCAGGGCCGACAGGACAAGAAGCGACACATGACCATGAAACACGCACACACCCACTACTCGCGCCGCGACCTGCTGAAGGCGTTGGCCGGCGCCGGCCTCGCGGCCGGCCTGCCGATGGCGCCGTTCATGCCGGCCTACGCCGCCAATGCCGCCAACAAGGACAAGCGCATCCTCGTCGTGCTCGAGCTGTCGGGCGCCAATGACGGCCTGAACACGCTGGTGCCTTACGCCGACGATGCGTACTACCAGCTGCGCCCGCGCATCGGCATCCGTGCCGACAAGGTGCGCAAGATCGATGACCACTATGGCTTCAACCCCAGCATGAGCGGCTTCGAGAAGCTGTACAAGGATGGCCGCATGGCCATCATCCATGGCTGCGGCTATGAGCAGCCGTCGTTCTCGCACTTCACCTCGATGGCCTACTGGCACACCGGCGTGCCCAATGGCGGCGAGCCGTATGGCTGGCTGGGCCGCGTGGCCGATGCGATCGACCCGAAACTGACCCCGAACTTCCTCGTCAACATTGACGAGCGCCAGTCGCTGGCCGTGACCGCCGAGCGCCACGTGCCGGTGGTGTTCGACGACCCGGAGCGCTTCGCGCGCAAGGGCCTGATCCAGAGCCGTGCGCTGCTCGACATGGGCGGCGACGGCAAGGCATCGACCCCGTCGCAGAAGTACCTCGACGAGATCGCGAAGAGCGCGAAGGAGGCGTCGGCGCTGGTGCGCGCCGCCTGGGACAATTACAAGACCCCGGTCGACTACGGCATCATCCCGGTCGACCTGCCGAAAGTGGCGGCGATGATCCATGCCGGCCTGCCGTCGCGCCTGTTCTATGCGGCGTACCGACACAACGCGTTTGACACCCACGTGCAGCAGGCCGACCAGCACCAGCGCCTGCTGTCGTACGTGTCGGACGCCGTCGCCGGCTTCATGAAAGACATGGAGCGCATCGGCCGCGCCGATGACGTGACCCTGCTGGTCTTCTCCGAATTCGGCCGCCGCGCGGCGGAAAACACCAGCCTCGGCACCGACCACGGCACCGCCAACCACATGTACATCATCGGAAAAGCGGTGAAAGGTGGCCATTATGGCAACGCACCATCGCTCACGAACCTCGATGAAGGTGGTAATCTTCGGTTCACCACGGACTTCCGACGCGTTTACGGGACGCTGATCGAGGGTTGGCTGGGTGCCGACAGCAAGGCGCTGCTCGGCGGACAGTTCCAGACCTTCCCGGTCTTTGGTTGATACCCAGTCTGAAATTCAGGCTGAAATACAGGCACCCGCACAACCCGCGGGTGACCTCAAGGCGACTGCGGGTGACCACAAGCACCGGCAGCACTGACCCACAATAAAAAATCGACGAAAGAGATCCACATCATGGCTGCGCACTTCGACCTCCCCGATATCAAGCTGTTCGTCAACATCGCGGAGGCCAACAGCCTCACGCGTGGTGCCGAGCGCTCCCACATGTCGCTACCGGCGGCATCGATCCGGATCAAGAACCTTGAAGAGGGGCTGGGCGTCAAGCTGCTGTACCGCACCAGCCAGGGTGTGACCCTGACCCCGCCGGGCCAGGCCTTCATGCACCATGCGCGGCTGGTATTGCAGCAGCTGACGGACTTGCGCGGCGATCTCGCCGAATATGTGAAGGGTTCGCGCGGCCACGTGCGCATCTTCGCCAACACCACGGCCATGGCGGAATTCCTGCCGGCTTTGCTGCCGAAATTCCTCGCCACTCACCCGGACGTCAACGTCGACCTGAAAGAGCGCCTGTCGCATGACATCGTGCGCGCCGTCACCGAGGGCAAGGTCGATGTCGGCATCGTCGCAGGCAACGTGCGCACCGAAGGCCTGGAGGTGCTGCCGTTCCAGGAGGACCGCCTGGTGCTGGTCACCCCCGAAAATCACCCGCTGGCTGCGCGCGAGCGCATCGAGTTCAGCGAAGCGCTGGCCTATGACTTCGTGGGCATGATCGAAGCCAGCGCCATCCATTCCTTCCTCGCGCAGGCTGCGAACGCGCTGCATCGCCAGATCAAGATCCGCATCCAGGTCGGCAACTTCGAAGCGGCTTGCCGCATGATCGACGCCAACGTCGGCATCGGCGTCGTGCCTTACTCGGCCGCTTCGCGCCATGCAAAGAACATGGGCATCCGGATGGTCGAGATCAGCGACGAATGGGCAGTGCGCAAGCTGCAGATCTGCATCCGCAGCATGCAGGCGCTGCCGCTGTTTGCACGCGAGCTGGTCGACCTGCTGGTGTGCGAAGGCGCCGCAATGGGTACGGACGCCGGTGCGACTGCGGGCAGTATCAAGGCCGCCGCGGAAGTGGTCTGACCACTGTTTTTCTCTTCGGATTTCCTTATCCAAATCAAGGGCTTGGGGCGCTTAATTCGACCCTAAGCCCCGCTTGCGAAAATCTGAATTGTTCGCAGGGCCGGCTTCGGTGAGACTTCATGCAACACATTGAAGTCTCACTGTCCCATGGCCCTGAAACAAGCCGCGCACCAGGACATCCGCGATGCGATTCGCGACCTGTGCGCCCAATTCCCTGCAGACTATTTTCGTCAGGTTGACGAGGAGCGCGGTTATCCCGAAGCCTTCGTCAATGCGCTGACCGAAGCCGGCTGGCTTGCCGCGCTGATCCCGGTTGAGTATGGCGGCTCCGGCCTCGGCCTGCTCGAAGCCTCGGTGATCATGGAAGAGATCAACCGTTGCGGCGGCAATTCCGGCGCCTGCCACGGTCAGATGTACAACATGGGCACGCTGCTGCGCCATGGCTCCAAAGAACAAAAAGCGTTCTACCTGCCGAAGATTGCGAGCGGCGAACTGCGCCTGCAGTCGATGGGCGTGACCGAGCCCACCACCGGCACCGACACCACGAAGATCAAGACCACCGCCGTGAAGAAGGGCGACCGCTATGTCGTCAACGGGCAGAAGGTATGGATCTCGCGCGTCCAGCACTCGGACCTGATGATCCTGCTGGCGCGCACCACGCCGCTGGCCGAGGTGACGAAGAAATCCGAGGGCATGTCGATCTTCATCGTCGACCTGCGCGAAGCGATCGGCAAGGGGCTGGGAGTCCGACCGATCCGCAACATGGTCAACCACGAGACCAATGAACTGTTCTTCGAGAACCTCGAGATCCCGGCCGAGAACCTGATCGGCGAAGAGGGCAAGGGCTTCAAGTACATCCTCGACGGCTTGAACGCCGAGCGCGCGCTGATCGCGGCCGAATGCATTGGCGACGGTTACTGGTTCATCGACAAGGTCACGCAGTATGCAAAGGAGCGCGTGGTGTTCGGCCGTCCGATCGGCCAGAATCAGGGCGTGCAATTCCCGATCGCCAAAGCCTATGTGAACATCGAGGCCGCGAGCCTGATGCGCTACAAGGCCTGCGAGCTGTTCGACGCCGGCCAGCCCTGCGGCGCCGAAGCTAACATGGCCAAGATGCTGGCCGCCGACGCCTCATGGGAAGCGGCCAATGCCTGCCTGCAGTTCCACGGCGGCTTCGGCTTCGCCGCCGAATACGATGTCGAGCGCAAGTTCCGCGAGACCCGCCTGTATCAGGTGGCGCCGATCTCGACCAACCTCATCCTTTCCTATGTCGCCGAGCACGTGCTCGGCCTGCCGCGTTCGTTCTGATACGGATACGCCACGGAGCCCATCCATGAAAGACACGATCGCCCCCGGACAGCAGCTGGCGCATTTTGCGTCCACGCTGCGCTACGAGGATATCCCCGCGCCAGTGCTGCGCAAAGCCGAGGACCTGTTCTTCGACTGGTTCGGCTCCGCGCTGGCCGGCAAGGCGGGGCGTCCGGTACAGGCCATCGAAGCCTTCGCGCTCGAGCAGGGGCCTTCGCAGGGCCGCGCCGAAGTGCTGATCTCGCGTCGCACCACATCGCCCCTGTTCGCCGCGCTGGTCAATGGCGCCGCTTCACATTACGCAGAGCAGGATGATGTGCACAACGGCTCGGTGTTCCACCCGGCGGCGGTGATCTTCCCGGCCGTGCTCGCCGTTGCGCAAGACCGCGGCCTGTCGGGGCGCGACATGATCGTCGCCGCGATTGCCGGCTATGAAGCGGGCATCCGCATCGGCGAGTTCCTCGGCCGTTCGCACTACAAGATCTTCCACACCACCGGCACGGTTGGCACGGTCGCTTCCGCGATTGCGGTGGGCCGACTGATCGGGCTCGATGCGCACAAGATGCAGCATGCGATGGGCTCGGCCGGCACGCAGGCCGCCGGCCTGTGGGAATTCCTGCGCGATGCCGCCGACTCCAAGCAACTGCATACCGGCAAGGCCGCAGCCGATGGCCTGACGGCCGCGCTGCTGGCCGAAAAGGGTTTCACCGGCGCGAAGCAAATCCTCGAAGGCAAACAGGGCATGGGCGCCGGCATGTCGCAAGCGACCAATCCCGCCGCGTTGGTCGATCGCCTCGGCGAGCGCTGGGCCACGATCGAGACCTCTTTCAAATATCACGCCAGCTGCCGACACACGCATCCGGCCGCCGATGCCTTGCAGAAGGCGATGCAGGACCATCAGCTGCAGGCGACGGACATCGTCGAAGTGATCACGCATGTGCACCAGGGCGCGATCGACGTGCTGGGCCCGGTGGTGGACCCGAAGACCGTGCATCAGGCGAAATTCTCGATGGGCACCGTGCTGGCCATGGTCGCCTTGCGCGGCGCGGCCGGCGTCAATGAATTCGAGGCGCATTACATTGATGCCGACATCGCCGACTTCCGGGTGCGCGTGAAGATGATGCTCGATGAAGAAGTCGACGGTGCTTATCCGGCGCACTGGATAGGCAAGGTTACGGTGCACACGCGCGACGGCCGCGTGCTGCATGCGCGCGTGGACGAACCGAAGGGCGACCCTGGCAATACGCTCACGCGTCCCGAGCTCGAGACCAAGGCACTGCAATTGGCCGAATTCGGCAGGGCAGCGAACCGGGAAGAGATGCAGCAGGTGTTCAAGCGGCTGTGGAACGTGTGCCACGAGACATCACTGGCGGGCCTGCTGCCCGGTTGAATCGACGGGTGGCGTGCTGCGCGCCGATCTGCAGCAACGGCGGGCTGAACTGACAGCCGCCGCTGACTGCATCGATTTTGGCCTGGATTTGGCCTTTGCCCGTCGCCTCAGCCAGCGACGGGCATTTTTTTCAGTCCGCAGCTTCGTCCGGCTTCCTTTCGTTGCGCGGGATGTGATTCCTGATCAGCGCCAGTCCCACCAGGCTGATGATCATCGAGCCGCCCAGCAGGTTCAGGTAGGCATTCGCGCCACCGGCCGTAATCACGCTCGCACCGACGAAGGAGCTGAGGATGGCACCGAAGCGGCCGAAGCTCAGCGCCGACGCAGTACCGGTCGCACGCATCCAGGTCGGGTACAGGTGCGCGCACAGTGCATAGCTGGTGGTCTGCAGCGCATTCATGAACAGGCCATGCACACCGAGGCCGAGCAGGAAGGTATCGGTGTCGGTCCGCACGTCAACGCCCTTGAGCGCAAACGCGGTGATCACCGCCATCGAGCAAAAGACCAGCATCGTCTTGCGTGAGCCAAAGCGATTGATTGCCAGCGCACAGGCGATCACGCCGATCACGCCGCCCAAGTTGTAAGCGGTCAGGCCCATCGCGGCCAGCTTGGGCGACAGGCCTTCGGCCGTCAACATCGTCGGCAGCCAGCTGAAGGCACTGTAGATCGACAGCAGCGTCATGAAGAAGCAGATCCACATGCCCACGGTGTCGCGCAGGTAGGCCGGCGAGAACAGGGCGCCGAAAGTTGCGCGCTGCTCGCCGCTTTCCTGCTGATGGCCGTCATGGAAGCTCGTGCCGGCCGGGACCTCCACTGCCATGCGGGCAAGGATCGCGCGCAGCTCGTCCCAGCGGGCCTGCACGCGCGCCAGATAACGCGGCGATTCACCGAGCGTGAAGTAGAGCACCACGGCATAGGCCATCGGGATCGCGCCGCCGATGAAGAACAGCGGGCGCCAGCCCGCCAGCGGAAGCACCTGGCCGGCAAACAAGCCGGCCAGCATGCCGCCGAGCGGGTAGCAGATGATGGTGCCGGAGACGGCCAGCGTGCGCAGGCGCTGCGGTGTGTACTCAGCGGTCATCGTCGATGCGCTGGGCAGTGCAGCGCCAATGCCGAGGCCGGCGAAGAAGCGGATCAACGCGATCGTGCCCACGTCCTGTGCAAAGCCGATCAGCACCGTCGCGCTGCCGAACAGGAAGACGCTGGCGACCAGCAGCAGGCGGCGGCCGATGCGGTCGGCGATATAGCCGGCGACCACGCTGCCGATGGCCATGCCGAACAGGCCGGATGCCACCGCGGCCGAGAAGGCTTCACGGGTGACGCCCCATTCCTTGATGATGGCCGGGATCGCAAACCCGATCAGTTGGCCGTCGAAGCCATCAAGGATCATGGCCAGCGCCGCCAGCACGTACATCATTTTTTGCAGCGGCGAGAAGCGGCGATCAATGGCTTGCGTGACATCGAAGGAGCCCATCGGGCTCGATACAGTTCCGGACACGTTCTAATCCTTTTTCGTGAGTGTCGATCAAACAAACAGGGGGTCTCCGCCCCTGTGTCGAGCACCGATGCCGCGCGATGACGTGCGGATCGGTGTTCAGGCTGCTTGCGCAGCCGGCAAGTGTATACCGTTCGCGTTCATTTTTCCGGTTCTTTGGCGTCTGCCGCGGCCGGAATCGCGATCAATCAGACCGGTAGTTCATGCTGTACACAGCAAGGCCCCAACGAAAAACGCCCCAATGAAAAACGCCCCGTGCGGGGCGTCTTGCAGCGCTCGTCATGAAGGGCCTACTGCTTGGGCCCGATATGCCCGCGCACCATCGCCAGTCCCAGCATCGTGACCAGCATCGATCCGCCCAGCAGGTTCAGGTACGCCGCAGAGCCGCCGGCCGTGATCATTGCGGCGCCGGCGAATGCGCTGGTGAACGCGCCGATGCGGCCAAAGGCCATCGCCGATGCGGCGCCGGTGGTACGGATCGTGGTCGGGTAAATGTGTGCGCACAACGCAAACATCGAGCACTGCAAGGCCGTGACGAACAGGCCGTGCAGGCCCAGACCCCACAGGAAGGTCTCGGGCGCGGTGGTGATCGGGACGAGTTTCAGGCCCATGGCCGTGACCGCTGACATCGCGGCCCAGAAAATCATTGGCCAGCGCGAGCCGTAACGGTTGATTGCCGCCGCACACAGCACCGCGCCGAAGATGCCACCGAAGTTATAGGCCGTCAGGCCCATGCCGGCCAGCGCCGGCGACAGGCCTTCGGTCGTCAGCATGGTCGGCAGCCAGCTGTACGCGGTGTAGATCGACAGCTGGATCATGAAGAAAGCAATCCACATCCAGCTCGTGTCAGACGCACGGCCATGACGGAACAGTTCGGCGATGTTGCCGCGCTTGGCCGATTCGATGACGCCATCGGTAAACTCGCGGACATGGGCGACTTCGTGTGCCATGCGCGTCATCAGCGAGCGCAACTCTTCCCAGCGCGAGGCTTGCCGTGCCAGGAATTTGGGCGACTCGCGCAGCGTCAGCAGCAGGAAGGCCGCGTACGCCACGGCGACGGCACCGCCAAAGAAGAAGAAGGAACGCCAGCCGTGCACGGGCAGGATCTGTGCCGCCGCCAGCCCTGCCAGCATGCCACCGGCCGGGTAGCAGACGATGGCGGTGGTCACGGCCATGGTCCGGAAGCGCAGCGGGATGTATTCTGCCGTCAGCGTTGTGGCCGCTGGCAGCGCTGCGCCTATGCCCAGTCCGGCAAAGAAGCGGATGATGGCAATCGTCGTGACGTCACCGGCCTGCCCGATCAACATCGTCGATATGCCAAACAGGAAAATGCTGGTGATCAGCACCGGCTTGCGGCCAAATTTATCGGCCAGCACCCCGGCGCTCAGGCTGCCGAAGGCCATGCCGGCCAGTCCGCTGGCAACCGCGATCGAGAATGCGGCGCGCGTGACGCCCCATTCTTTCATGATCAGCGGGATCGCAAAGCCGATCATCTGGCCATCGAAACCATCCACGATGATGGCCAGTGCCGCCAGCACATAGGTGATTTTCTGTAGCCGGCCAAAGTTGCCGTCGTCGATGGCCCGGGTGACGTCGAAATTCCCGCCTGCGGCCATTGCGCCTGAATCGTTCATGTTGTCTCCATCGGCCGGTATCGGTACCGGCTCATATTGTCCTGGTCGTTTTATTCTGGCGCCATCTGACGGGCAGGATGGGCAGCGGCGACTTCAGGGATATTCTCGCATGCTGTCAAAAATTCGGGCGCCGTCGTCTGCGCCGCAGGATCAGGCCCCGAGGTTGACGAAGACCCGGCTGCCGTCGATCTTCACCGGATAGGTGCGGAGATCGTCGGTCAGCGGTGCGCACATGGCCTTGCCGTTGCGGATGTCGAACTTCCCCTGATGAAGCGGGCATTCGATCTCGTGCCCTTCCAGGAAGCCGTCGCACAGTCGCGCATTCCCATGCGTGCAGACATTGTCGGTGGCATAGATTGCGCCATCGACCTGATACAGCGCGATGCTCTTGCCGGCGATATCGATGCCGATCACGTCGTCTTCCGGCACATCCTCGGTGGACGTGATGTCGATCCAGTTATTGCTCATGAAGTCCTCTTGGGTTTCCGGGTGTCTGGTCAGATCGGATAGATGATCGAATTGGGGATCATCTCGCTGTCGTAGATGCACAGGCGGGAGACGAACTTCAGCGAGTCGCCTTCGCGCCTGATGCGATCGAGATAGCGGCCGACGTTGAAGACTGTCGATTCGCCGGACAGCTTGGTGCGGAATACCGCGTAATTCGCCTCGGCGACGATCACGCCATCCTTGTCCTCACGGATGGCCGGCAGGCCGACCACGTGCCGCTGGTAGTAGGGGTCGTGGTACAGGGTCTCGTGGATGCCGTACACGCGGTCTTTGAGCATGTTCTTGCTCAGCAGCGCCAGCGTGCACAGCGGGAAGCCGCGCTCGTAGTTTTCACGCGGCTGTATCTTGTATTCGCAATCGTCAGCAAAAAATTCGACCCACTTGTCCCATTGCGCGGCATCGACGGCGGCCGCATAGTCGCTGTACAGGCAGATCAGGTCGATCAGGGTCTGGCTGTCGTTCGTCCTGGCCATGTTCGTCATACCTCCATCACCTTGCGCCAGTAGTGGTACATGCCCCGGATCAGGGTTTCGGTCACCATGTGGTCGGTGTTCTCGCAGCTGTAGCCGCCGAGTTCCGCCACGGCGCGATGCGAGGGTTTTTGCTCAAAGCCGGATTGCGACAGTTCGATCACCTCGCCGTCATCGGCCGACACGAAGCCGGCCGGGCCGAACAGGTTGGCCTGGATGAGACGACGCTGGGTCATCTCCGGCGTATCGTCTTCGAAGCCGAAGTGGGTCCAGACGAAGTCAAAAGAGCCATGGCCGTTCGGCTGGATATGGCGGGTCGAGACGCTGTTGACCTGCTGCTGGAAGATCACGCTGGGGAAGATCGTCATCATCACCGCGGTCGGGCCGTTCCACCATGCCTCGGGCACGATGTCGATCAGGCGCTTGTCCTGGATCTCCATGTTTTCCTTGAAGCTGGTGATGCCCTGCGTGACTTCTTCCTTCTTGCCGCCGGTGCCGCGGGTCGAGATCATTGCCGCGTGCCGGAAATGCTCATCCATCTGCAGCGCGGATTGATTGTCAGCGCGCCACAGACCGTAGGTGACGAACCAGGTATGCAGCAGGCCCGGGTGGTACGGGTCCTTGATGTTCTCCTGCATCAGCTTCCAGTTGCCCGGAATGCGCTGCCGGTTGTAGCCGAGGATGGTCAGCTTGCGGCCGTTGAACAGCCTGTCGAAGTAGGACAGGATGGTCGGGCCCAGGTAATCCTCGAAACGCTCGACTTCATGGTCGAAGGAGGCGAACACCACGCCGCCACGGGTGGCAACCTTCAGCTTCGTCAGGCCGTGGTCTTCGGTCCTGAATTCCTTGGGCATGCCGCCATTGACCTTGCCATCCTGCTTGACGCCGCGGCGGAAGGGCACGCCCTGCAGATCGCCTTTCAGCGAGTAGTTCCACTGATGGTAGGGACAGACCAGTTCCTTCTTGTTGCCGTGACGCTCGCGGCAGAATTGCATGCCCCGGTGTGCGCAGACGTTCTCGACGACATTGATCGTGCCTTCCATGTCGCGCGTCATCACCACCGAGCGCTCGCCGATCACGGTACGTTTGAAATCGCCCGGATTCGGCACCTCGGCCTCGAGACCGATGTAGCACCAATGGCCCTTATAGAACAGGCGATCGAGTTCCTTTTTGTAGATGTCCTCATCGGTATAGGCCCAGAACGGGATGCGGCTGGTTCCCTCGGCTTCCCACACGCGTTCCTGCTTGAAGACTTCCGGCGTATTGCCCATGACGTTCTCCCTGCCGGATGCTTATCCGGCGACGCGGACGATGATGTCGCTCAGGCCATCGATATGGCCGCGCATGACGTCGCCGGCGACGACCGCATTCACGCCCTCGGGCGTGCCGGTCATGATCACATCGCCCGGCTCCAGCGCTTCATAACGGGACAGGCAGGCGATCGACTCGGCCACTGACCAGATCATCTTGGCAATGTCGGACGACTGGCGCGGCTGGTCATTGACGGTCAGCGAGATCGTGCCCTGTGAAAGGTGGCCGACCTTCGCGGCAGGATGAACAGTGCCGATCGGCGCCGACTTCGCGAATGCCTTGCCGAATTCCCACGGGCGGCCCTTGTCACGCGCGTCCAGCTGCAGGTCGCGGCGGGTCATGTCGAGACCGACTGCGTAGCCGTGGACGTGCTGCAGCGCCTCGGCTTCGGGGATGTCCTTGCCGCCTTTGGCTATCGTGACCACCAGTTCGATCTCATGATGGAAGTTGGCCGTCATTGGCGGGTAGGGGATGTCGACCGCCTGCTCGCCGGCCTGCACGACGGCGCAGGCGGGCTTCATGAAGAAGAACGGCGGCTCGCGATCCGGATCCTTGCCCATTTCGCGCGCATGTGCAGCATAGTTGCGGCCAACGCAAAAGATGCGGTTGACCGGAAAAACTTCATCGCTGCCGGCGATGGCCAGCGTGTAGGTCGGAGCGACGGGAACGGCATATTTCATGGGGATTCCTGTGAGTGGATGTCTCAGAGACGGGTTTCGCGCCACAAGCCCAGCGATTGCAGGGCGGGGCGGTCGGAGTAACTGAACAAGGTTGTTTCGCGTTTGGCGAGGAAGGTCAATGGCTGCCAGGACGGCACGACGAAGATATCGTCGCGCTGCAGCTGCCATTCGGTATCGCCGACGGCGACCGTCGCTTCACCGTCGAGGCACACATACACGGTGCCATCGGTGCAGCGATAAGGGCGGGTCTCGAAGCCGGCCGGCAGGCGCTGCGCAAACGCGCCGATGGTGGGCATCGGCGATGCACCGGTGGCCGGGTTCACGAAGCGCAGCTTGTGGCCGAGGTGAGGATCGGGCTTGCCGGCCGCAATCGTGTCCAGCGACTTCATCGTGCGCACGAACGGGTACACGAACACGCGGGTCGGTTCCGATGGTTGCTGGTAAAAGTCCACCGGCAGCATGTTGTTGCCGTAGCGAGCCAGTGCGTCGCCCTCAGGACGGACCGTGTCCTGCGATGCGCTCTTGCCATGCTCGGCGAAACCGGCGTCATAGAAGCGCACGGTCGGGATGTCGAGGCCATCGAGCCAGACCACCGGCTGGTCGCCAAGGTTGCCGTGATCGTGGAAGGTCCAGGACGGCGTGATGATGAAATCGCCGCGGCGCATCGTCGTGCGCTCGCCATCGACCGCCGTGTACGCGCCTTCGCCGTCCATCACCAGTCGCAGCGCCGATTGCGTGTGGCGGTGCGCCGGCGCGACCTCGCCGGGCAGGATCAGCTGCAGGCCCGCGTACAGCGATTGCGTGATCGCCGACTGACCCGGCAGCCCCGGGTTCTCGAGGATCAGCACGCGGCGCTCGGCCTGTTCGGCCGTGATCAGGCGTCCGGCTTCCATGACGCTTTCGCGCAGGTTTGCATAGCGCCACAGCGTGGGCTGCGCGGGACTGTTCGGTTGCTTCGGCACCAGCGCGCCCAGCACTTCCCAGAGCGGGGTCATGTGGTCTTTCGCGATGCGGTCGTAATACTGCTGCCGGGATTGGGCTGTTCCCGGACTGGCGTCCGATGTGCCGGCCGTATCTTGCATGGCGTCTCCTTCAGGTGCCGCTTGCGTAGAACGCATCGGCATACACATGTTGTTCTTCGATGCCGCGCTGCTTCAGCAACGCAGCGGTAGCTTCCACCATCGGCGGCGCGCCGCAGACCCAGGCGCGCCAGCCTTTGAAATCCGGTAGGTCATGGGCGATCGCCTCGGTCACCAGGCCAATGCGCTTGCCCGATCCCTGGTCATCGTCGGTCGTGACGACGACCTCGACCTTCAGCGACGGCAGCGCAGCCTGCAAGGCCTGCAGCTGTTCCAGGCCATAGATGTCTCGCGGCGAGCGTACCCCGACATACAGATGAATCGGGTTCGTCATGCCGGCATCGGTCGCGCCGCGCAAGATCGCGAGGATGGGCGCGAGCCCGGTGCCGCCGGCCACGCACAGCATCGGGCCGTCGTGCCGCGTGCGCAGGTAGGCGGTGCCCAGCGGACCGCTGACACGCACGGCGTCGCCTGTGTTCAATTCATCGAACACGTAAGCCGTGACGCGGCCATCCGGTACGCGGCGCACATGAAATTCGAGCTCGTCATCCGTGCACAGGCTGGCCATGGAGTAGGGGCGAATATGGTCGGGCGTGAATTGCAGCGTCGCGTACTGGCCCGGCGAGAACGACAGCGGCTTGGCCGGTCTCAGCCGGATGATCTTGATGTCATGGGTCGCATCTTCAATCGCACTGACCGTCGCCTTGATGATGCGTGCAGGGTGGGTGACGATTTCATCCGGTTCCGGGATCTCGATCGCGCAGCTGTCCGTCAGCACGCTGGTGCAGGCGAGCACATAGTCGCCTTCGCCGGGGTTGGTGATCTTGGCCTCGCGGCCCGTCTCGATCACGCTGCCGCTGATCACCTTGCAGCGGCAGGTGCCGCAACGGCCGGCCATGCAGCTGTACGAGATCGGCACATCATGCGCGCGCAATGTCTCGAGCAGGTTGGCGCCGGCCTGCGCGTGCAGCACGCGCTCCAGCGGATGGACGACGAGTTCCATGGTCTCCGGGTGTTTTTCTTCGAATCTGGCTCGGAGTATAGGAAGCCATGCAAAATTAAGATATAGAATTATCTGAATTGAATGAATTCAATTGATGAATATTGCTGTCCCTGACCTGTGACGGATGCGCCGTGGACCTGAAGGATGTCGATCTCAACCTGCTGGTGATCTTCCAGCAATTGCTGCAGGAGCGGCGGGTGTCGGCCGTGGCCGCCAACCTCGGCCTCACGCAGCCCACGGTCAGCAATGCGCTGAACCGTTTGCGCCGGCAACTCGGCGATGAGCTGTTCCTGCGCACCTCACGGGGCATGGAGCCGACTGCGTATGCGATGCAGCTGGCCGAGCCCATCAGCTATGCGCTGTCATCGATCCATGAAACGCTGAACCAGCGCACCCGCTTCGACCCGGCCAACAGCCAGCGCAAGTTCAACATCGGCATGAACGACATCGGCGAGATCTACTTCCTGCCGACCCTGATGAAGATCCTGGCCGAGATCGCGCCCGGTATTTCGTTCTCCACGATCCGTACGACCGGGGCCAGCCTGGCCGATGACATGGAGGCGGGGCGTGTCGATCTCGCGGTCGGCTGGTTGCCGCACCTGAAGTCCGGCTTTTTCCAGCGCCGCCTGTTCGTGCACGGGCATGTCTGCATGTTCAGGCGCGGCCATCCGCTGGACAAGAAGAAGGCCTTGACGCGGGAAGCGTATGAGGCGGCCGATCATGTCGTGGTGTCGGCGGCGGGCACCGGACATGCGACGGTCGATGCATCGATAGAGAAATTGGGCATACGGCGCAAGGCCGTGCTGACGGTGCCGCACTTCGTCGCGGTCGGCCATATTCTGTCGACCACGGACATGATCGCGACAGTGCCTGAACGATTCGCGCGGCACTGCGTGGCGCCGTTCGGACTGCGCTATGTCGACTTGCCGCTCAGGCTGCCCGAGATCGGGGTCAACCTGTTCTGGCATTCACGCTTTCACAAGGAGCCCGGGAATCAGTGGTTGCGCAGCGTGATCTTCGATCACTTCAGCGACTGAAGTCGGCCCGCTTCAGGCTGACAGAACGCGCGTGTGGCCGGGCATGTCGTGATCGGCTCCTTCCCGAATGATGATGTCCACATCCGCACCCAGCCGATTCAGGCAATCCATCATCTTGGCTTCGCTGATGCCACGAAACTGGCCACGCAGCATGCCTGACAATTTGGGCTGGGGCATACCGAGGATGGCCGCTGCCTGAACCTGGGTCAATTGCCTTTGCTTGATGAGTTCGGTGATCTTCGAAGCGAGGCCTGCCTTGACCTGCATGGCTTCGGCATCGGCATAGCCCAGCTCTTCGTAGACATTGTCGCTGCCGCGTCGGATGTCAGTCATTGGATGCTCCTTCGATTCGGGCCAATACCAGCTTCAATCGTTCGTTCACGAGGTCAAGCTCCTGCCGGGGTGTTGCGATGCCATGGCGTGATTTCTTCTGAAAGCAATGCAGCACATAAATGCCATTCGCGATCTTGACCGTATAGACCGCGCGGTACGTATCGCCGGCATGATCTTCAACCACTTCCAGCACGCTCGCGCCGCCGAAGCCTTTCAGGGGCTTGGCCTGCGCATGCTTTTTCCCTTCTTGTGCGAGGTGCAATGCATATCCGAAGGTGTCGATGACCTCCGCAGGCATGGCCAGCAGGTCGCGTCTGGCGGATCCAACCCAGAAAAGTGGCTTGATTGGTCGTGACATGGGAAGCCTATATCCAAATGGGTATATTTGGCAAGCGGCGAATGAGCCAGCGAGCCTTGATTTCCAACGGCAGCGAGATTGCGCTCAAACGAGCGAGTGGAGGCCGGATCTGGTTCTGGCCAGAAATTGGAACACGCAGCTATGGCCTTCGACGCCGCGAACTGTCGCGTTGACGTGTAGTTTCGGACTGATCGAATCAAATCAACGGCGAGGTCCGGTCGGGGCTTGTTCGATGCCCGCCTGATATCCTGTCGCGATTGCAAAGACGCTTAGATAGCCAATGACTGCTGCCGCGAACAGACAAGCCAGGCCTTCCTCCGCCCGCTTCCGCGTGATGATGTACTGGCTGGTGGTTTGCTGATGCTGGCGCGCGCGCTGTAACAAGATAAAGGCAAGGTAATGACAAACAAGCTTCCCGTATTGATCGCAGGTGGTGGTATCGGTGGACTGGCAGCGGCACTGGCGCTGGTGCGCCGCGGACTGAGGGTCAAGGTACTCGAGCAATCGGCCGAGATCGGCGAGATTGGCGCAGGCATACAGCTGGGCCCGAATGCATTTCATGCGTTCGATGCGCTGGGCGTCGGCGAAAGGGCGCGCAGCCGTGCGGTGTATACCGATTACATGGTGATGACGGATGCCATCGATGAATATGAGGTCGGGCGCATCCCTACCGGTGAAGCGTTCCGCCAGCGCTTCGGCAATCCGTATGCCGTGATCCATCGGGCCGACGTGCATCTGTCGCTGCTCGAGGGCGCTCGCGAGACCGGTAGGGTGGAGTTCCTGACCAATACCCGCATCGAGCGTGTCGAGCAGGGCGTTGACGGCAGCCACGGTGAAAAAGTGGTGACGGTGACGGACCAGCACGGGACGCGCCATGCGGGCGCTGCGCTGGTTGCCGCCGATGGCGTCAAATCCGTCGTGCGCGCGCAGTACGTCGGCGACGGCCACCGCGTGACCGGACATGTGGTCTATCGCGCCGTGGTCGACAAGCACGATTTTCCGGACAACCTGAAATGGAATGCGGCCAGCGTCTGGGTCGGCCCGAACTGCCATCTGGTGCACTACCCGTTGCGCGGCGGCGAGCAGTACAACGTGGTGGTTACCTTCCACAGCCGAAAAGCCGAAGAATGGAGCGTCACCGATGGCAGCCCCGACGAAGTCAAAAGCTACTTCGAAGGCATCTCTGAAAAGGCTCGCCAGCTGATTGACCTGCCCAGGAGCTGGCGGCGCTGGGCCACGGCTGACCGCGAGCCGATCGGGCAATGGAGCTTTGGCCGGGTCACCCTGCTGGGGGACGCCGCGCACCCGATGACGCAATACATGGCGCAAGGCGCATGCATGGCGCTCGAGGATGCGGTGACGCTGGGCGAAGCCTTGCGCGTTCACGACAATGATATCGAGCAGGCCTTCGACCTGTACCAGCGATCGCGGGTCGCGCGCGCGGCGCGGGTCGTGATGTCTGCGCGCGAGATGGGCCGCATCTATCACGCCAAAGGGGTAGAGCGGCTGGTGCGCAACGATCTCTGGCGCGGCAGGTCGCCGGAGCGCTTCTATGACGCATTGGAATGGCTGTACGGCTGGAATGTCGGCAACTGCCTCGCGGCTCACTGAACCCTCGCCGGGTTCCCGGCTGCCAGCGACGTCCCTGCGTTCAGGCTTCAGCCAGGCCCAGGCCTGCCTTGTGCCAGCGGTCGGCAGCAGTGCGCTCGGCCGCTGCTGCGGGCACGGCGGCTAAGCGCCGAACGCGACACGCTCGACAAACAGCCCGAGGCCAACCGCCAGCACCCCAAGGGACACCAGGCGCACCACGCGGGCTTCAAACGGCGTGCTGCGCAGCCAGGCCAGCAGCGGCACCACAATGAGGACAGCCACCAGCTGGCCGGCTTCGACGCCGAGGTTGAAGTTCAGCAACGACAGCAGCAGGTTGTCCTTTGGCAGGCCGATCTCCTTCAGCACCGACGAGAAACCGAAGCCGTGCACCAGCCCGAACAGGAAGCTGACCGCCCAGCGGCGTGACACCGCGTAGCGCGGGTACAGGTTCTCGAACGCGACATAGGCAATCGACAGCGCGATCACGGATTCCACCATCGTCGATGGCAGTGTGACCAGTTCGAGCGCTGCGGCGCCCAGCGTCAGGCTGTGCGCGAGGGTGAATGCAGTGATGATCTTCAGCAGCGCGATCAGGCGGCCGCCGCACAGGATCAGCGCCAGCAGGAACAGCAGGTGGTCGTAGCCGGTCGCAATGTGCTCGACGCCGAGCAGGAAGAATCCCGTGGCGGTGGGCGGTGCATCGGCGGCCGCGCCATCGATGACGCCATCGGCTGCGCCGGCGACGATCGTCGCCTGCGGGGCATCCTTGGCAAAGACATGGGACAGGCTGCCGCCGGTCCAGGTCACGACGGCAATCACATGATGCGCGTCGCCGACGGCGTCGAACATGCGGTCTTGCAGCACCGCGTCGTGGATCGGTTGCGCGCAACGGAAGGTGAGGATCAGGTCCTTGCCATCGTCAACGGCGCAAGGCTGGCCGTCGGCCGTCATGCTCAGGTGCTGGCGCAGCAGCGCAGGCAGTGCTGCGGGCGCAGCCTTCGAGGCCGGGGTCGGCGTGTAGACGTAGGTCAGCTTGTCGCCGCTGATCGTGGCGCTGGCAAAGCCGGTGGCGTCGCCGGCGTGCGCAAAAGCGCTGACCGGTGCGGCGAGGAACAAGGCCAGCGCGACCAGCCAGCGCATCATGCCTTGCCGGCTCCCATCGCTTTCATTGCATCGATCAGGCTCATCAGGTTCTTGATGTGGAAGTCGGGCACGGTCACCACGTCGGCGCTGCCCACCGGCAGCAGGTAGCGGCTGAAGGTATCGGTGGCCACCGAACCGACCGCATAGCGCGCCAGCGGCTCGGCCGCCTTCGGGCGATAGACCATGATGAAGATGTCCGGGCGCGTGACGCCGAACTCATCCTGCTCGGCCTTCAGCGGCAGGCTGCGTTCCTTCTGCATGCGTCCGAAGGCGACCATGGCCTTGTCGATCACTTCGGCGGCCTTGGGGTCGGTCTTGTGCTCATGCCCGGTCTGCGCGGCATCATGCATGCCGTGGAAGTACCAGCGGCCCTGGTCGTCGCGCTCGAAGCGGTGCATGGTCCCCTTGACCATCACCTCGACGATACCGATCTCTTCGATCGCCACGGGCAGCAGGCGATTGTCCACACGGGCTACCGGCGCACCGATCTCGGCGCTGCGGCGCTTCTCGCCAATGTAGATCGCGCCGGCCAGTGCAAGGACCACGGCCCAGATGGCCAGCTGGGCGCCGCGCTTCAACGACGCCTCCACCAGACGCCGAAGCCGACCGCCGCCATCAGCAGCGGGATCAGGATGATGGACAGCACGAAGGTGGCCTTCATCTGCGTATTGGTCATGCTCACATAGGGCAGGTCATAGGTGCGCGGCTCGAGGCCGATCAGGTTCTCGCGCGCAGCCAGGAAGTTGACGGCGTTCAGGAACAGCGCCCCGTTGCCGAGGATGTGATAGAAGGAATTGGTCGCGAAGTCCGAATCGCCGACCACGACGATGCGCGCTTCCTTGCGCGTGATCTCGGGGGCTTTCTCCTCGACCTCTTCGCCGCGGATGCGGCGCATCACGGTCTCGGCCGATTCCACCACTTTCGGGTTCACGCGTGCGGTGGCCATGATGGTCAGCGGGCCGTCCTGCGACTTGCCGGACACGTATTCGACGTGCGCGCGGTCGGTGTTGCCGAAGCTCTTCTTCGAGGTGTTCACCAGCGGCCGCACCGACACGCCCGGGACCGGGTCTTTGGTCGGCAGCAGCGGGCGCGCGCCCGGGAAGAAGGACAGCGGCAGCTTGTGCGTGATCTCGTGGCGGTTGTAGTCGGTGACGGCCGGCGTCGACGGGTCGGCCCAGAAATGGCTGGCTTCGTCGATCACGATCGTATCCTGAAGCACGATGCCGAACTTCTTCAGCACGCCGTCGAGGCCGGTCTTCACGAACGGGTCGATCATGAACAGCGCATTGCCGCCATCGTCAAGGAAGGCATCGATCTGCTTCACCTCGCGGTCCATCAGCGGCGTCTGCGGGCCGGCGACGACCAGCACTGCGCATTTGCCGAGGTCGGTGGCGGCGTTCATCAGCGACACCTTCTCGACCACGTAGTTCATCGCTTCGAGGCCGGTGCGCGCCTTGGCCATGCCGTGCCGTTCATGCTGCACGAACTTGGTCTCGATGCCGTGCGAATGGCCGGCCTCGCCCTCCATGTGGTCATGCGACTCGAGGCTGAACGGGTCGGGCTCGCCGTGGCCGTCGAGGAAGCAGGCGACCTGCTGCTTCGATTGCGTCACGCGCAGTATGCCGTTGGCGATGTCGGTCTCGGTCGGGCCGTTGACGGTCAGTTTGCGGCCCTCGCTCTCGTAGATCGCGGTGCCGGCAAACTCGACGCCGCGCAGCTTGGCCTGTGCCGGATTCAGCATCGGGTCGAAGAATTCGACGGTGATCTTGTCGTTGTAGGACACGAAGAGTTCGTACAGCTCGACCGTCTCGCGCATGCCGCGATCGTGGAAGAAGGTGATGTGCACCGGCTTGTCGATGGACTTCACCATCGTGATGGTCTGCGGCGACAGCGAGTATTCCTTGTTGGCCGTCATGTCGAGGCGCAGCGGATACAGCGCGCTGGCCCAGGCCAGCGCCACCAGCAGCAACAGCACCGACAGCGTCGATGACAGCAGCCCGCGTCGGCCGGGGCTGAACATCAGCTTCAGGTCGTCACGCAACGCATACAGCGCCCAGCCCGTCACGAGGGCGCCGGACAGCAACAGCATCAGCGCGATGAAGGACGAATTGACCGATAGCGAATTGGCCACGGCCGATGCCGCCAGCAGCACGATACCGGCGATCAGGACCAGGCCGGAACGAAAATTGGTTTCCATGGAGGTGTTCTTGTCTCGCAGGTGAATGACGCGGGCTCAGGGATGCGGGCTCAACGACGCCATTGCAGGTAGGTGGTATTCAGGGTGAGAGCGACGCCGGCCACCACCAGGAAGTACACGATGGCTTCGGAGCGCAGCAGGCCGTGGATGAAATCAGCGTAATGCAGCGAGAACGACAGGTGCGCGAACAGGTCGCGCAGCAACACCGATGACTGCAGCGTCTGCAGGAAGCCGATGAACCAGAACAGCAGCAGGGTGGGGATGGTGATCAGCGCCGCGACGATCTGGTTCTCGGTCAAGGCCGAGAACAGCTGGCCGATCGCGATGCAGGCCATGCCCAGCAGCAGGAAGCCGATATAGCCGGCGATGATGTTCGGCGTCTGCGGATTGCCGAACAGGTAGAGCGGCACCAGGTTGATGCACGAAAAGGCCACCATCAGCGCGAGGATGGTGACCGCGCCAAGGTATTTGCCGACCACCACTTGCCAGGTACGCAGCGGCAGCGTCATCAGCAGTTCCATCGTGCGGCCGGTGTATTCGCCGGAGAACAGCCGCATGGTCAGCACCGGGACCAGCACCACGAGCAGGATGCCCATGTTCTGGAAGGTCTGGTCCATGGTGCCGACACCGGTCAGGAAGATGTTGTAGGTGAAGAAGTAGCCGGTGCCGAGCAGGAAGACGGCAATCACGAAATACGCAATCGGCGAGCGGAAGTAGCTCAGGATTTCCTTGTCATACACGGCTTTCACGCCGTTCCACGCGCTCATGCCAGTGCTCCTTCGGTAGCGACGCCGTGCGGGGCGGCGCCGTCGGTATCCTTCTGCTTGTCGGCTTCGCTGCCGTGGCCGATGTAGCGCAGGAAGACATTTTCCAGCGTCGGCTGGCGGCGCTCGAGCTTGAACAGCTCGACATTCGCGATCAGTGTGCGGGCGATGCGCGCCTCGACACCGTCGACCGCATCGACCTGGCATTCGATGATCTGCAAGCCTTCGCGCGCGGGCAGCGGCTTGACACTGACGGCGCGCACGCCGTCGGTGTCCATCAGCGCGCGGTGCAGGCGGTCCGGATCGCCGCTGGCTTCGGCCAGTACCGAGCTCGTCGCTTCCGCAGCCTGCTGCAGCGAGGCCGGCGTGCCGGTGGCGAGGATGCGGCCATGGTTGATGATGGCCACGCGCTGGCAGATCAGCGTGACCTCGGGCAGGATGTGGGTCGACAGCAGCACAGCGTGTTTCTGGCCGACCGAGCGGATCACTTCGCGCGTTTCCTGGATCTGGCCCGGGTCGAGGCCGGCGGTGGGCTCGTCGAGCAGCAGCACTTCCGGATCGCCGAGCAGTGCCTGCGCCAGCCCCACGCGCTGCCGGTAGCCCTTGGAGAGCTTGTAGATTTCTTTCTTCGTCACCGTCTCGAGACGGCAAGCGTGGATCACGTAATCCAGGCGCGAGGCTTCCTGCGCGCGCGGCACGCCCTTGGCGCGCGCGACGAACTTCAGGTAGCCGGTCACGTCGAGCACGTCATAGAGCGGCGGTTGCTCGGGCAGGTAGCCAATCTTTTGCGCGGCCAGTTCGCGCTCGGTCGCCATGTCGTGGCCGGCAACGGTCACGGTACCGGAAGTCGCGGCGGTGAAGCCGGCGATCATGCGCATCGTGGTGGTCTTGCCGGCGCCGTTGGGACCGAGGAAGCCGACGATTTCGCCGGGCTGAACTTCGAGGGAGATGTCGTGCAGGATGGTGCGCGAGCCGTAGCGCTTGGTGACGTGGTCGAGTCTGATCATATTGCGTTTGCCAGCGTTATTGTGGTGTT
>JACCDW010200093.1_pt1 | contig 39174 bp, 54 predicted proteins | sample 7449781 | NCBI WGS metagenome assembly JACCDW01 (sample SAMN15323449, study PRJNA562643) | freshwater metagenome | isolation source: river surface water | place: USA:Blue River Watershed | collected 2017-08-18 | reverse complement strand
AGTGACATAGAGCAGAGCGGACAGATCACTGCCGTGCTGAACGGTAATAGGTTAGTGCTCACTAACCCTAACGGATTCCAGGGCGACTACATAGGCGGGTCGGAAACTACCATCGAACGAGCAGAGGACTGCTGGCTTGAATAATGGTTGACACCCTAGCCAAACGATCGTATAATTAACACATACACAAACACACAAGGAACTGATATGCAACAATTGATTAAAGCCCGAGTAGGAATGATCGCGGTGATCCTAGGCATCCTGGGCGCCGGTTTTGGTGTAGGCGGTGTAGAGAACAGTGTCACAACTGAGCAGTTGATGGCCAGTATCGGCGTAGCAGTTACCAGCCTCATGCTGATGTATGTGGGCGTAGAGTTGGTCAAGGAAGCCTAACATGTCTATCACGCTCACAGGACTCACTCAGCAGCAGTATCAGATCGCAGACATGATCTGGAACTGTGATAGCCAAGAGGATGTAGAACGACTGTTAAAGGCCATGCCCCCAGAGTACAAGCGGGATGCTGAAACAGTACACACGCTGATGATCGCAGCAGTGATGGATCAGCACACAGAGATCACTGAAGATGTTAAAGAACTTATCCGTAGTATCGCTGATCGCTAGCCTGCTGCTGGTACAGGGCTGTGCAGCAGTGCGGGATCCTAGAGATGCAGCATGGGATCCTCCGCCGGGACGCAGCCTCTTCGAACAGATCCCTAACTGGGACAACGCAGCAGAGCGCCGTTGCTGTGGTCACTTGAGGTCATGTGGACCCAACCAGACACCCAGATGTTGAGGTCATAAAAAAAGCACACCTCAGTGTGCTTGACAGTTGTGTAGTCTATTAGACAACGCCCCCGTCATAGTTCTCGTAGTCAAACAGTGCTACTAACTTCCCGTTCTTATAGTAATTGACCACAGCACCTACATCTTCTGCACGATCATACAAGCCCGCAATAGTCTTAGCGAACTTTGCTGTGTATTCTTCTGCTAGATCTGCGTAGTCTTCACCTTTGCTACTACGCTTCATAGCAGCCTTTAAGTAGTCTGCTGTCTTAGTTAGTTTAATCTTTTTGTTGTTTTCATCTATAATAAACATACACGCTCCCTTGCTGTTAAAAATATATTATAACTTCTGTTCGTCCAAAATGCAACCAAAATGAAAATTTTTTTTGAGAGAGGTGAGAGACCATCGAGGTGGTGAGGGGGGTGGGGGGCTTATATGTTAGTATGTGCTAACTTTGCTAGTAGTGGTAGCAAATCACCACCCTGAAAAGAAAAAGTTACTAACCAAATTTTTTGCGCAGCAATTTTTTTACCCTGCAGGACCCATTTGGGCCCACACTTTTCGCATTTTAAAAAAAACTGCACACCGAATTTTTTCTCTGCAGACCCCATTTCTGCTATATACTGTAAAGGATACTCACATGAACCTGCTGTATTTTCTACTCTTGGGCACAGTCTTCACAGTAGTGATCAACAGCCCTATATTGGGTCTAATCATCGCTGCTGTGGCCATACTATGGCTCTTAGTAGTGGCTTGGCAAAGTCGCAACGATCCCATAGATCCTTCACTGTACTAGAACCATGGACAACGATCACAATATCATAATCACTCCCAAAGGACAGTATACCTATGATGCAGATTTTGACTGCTATCGTAGAGTTCCTGATCTGCAGGATCACAGTCACTGGAACACCTACGGGTGGATCTACGCTGTGGTACTGATGTCTGCATTTTCGATCTATATGAGCCTATGATCACACCCACAGCACAGCCACCGTTAGATTGGGTAGATGTTATCATACTCTTAGAGTTGCTTATACGATGATCTACGAAACACGCACACGCAGCCTAGTCAAAACAGTCATATATCGTATATGGGTTTTGATCACTACCTACATCATGCTCATAGTAACTGGACAAACCCTAGCGTCAGCACTGTGGCCCACTATAATCATAAACTGTGTATGGATGACCAGTTTTTATGTTTACGATCGTATTTGGGCTAGGATAAGTTGGGGCCGCACAGATAAATATCATTAGTCCCATTAGGAGCAAACATGGCAAAAACCACAAAAGCATTCATCAAGAGCGGTGAAGACACTGCTAGACTAAATGCAGAGCGTCAAAAAAGCGATCCAGTAGTAGAAGCACCACGAGCACATCCACATGTGCCCGATGAAGGCTCAGAACCTCTAGTACCGGAAATTTCAGCAGATCCAGTCAATCCCAGCATAGCACTACACGATCCCAATCAACCAGGATTACCTGAGTGGGAAATAAACAGAGCACCGTCAAACCCACGCTGATCTGAACAGTAATGAATGCGGTCCACGAGCAGTTTAGGACCTTGGTCCTAGATCACAGCGAACAGGTAGGTTTCGCTGCACCTGAACTGCTGTTGGACTATCTTGCACAGATACTCACAGAACGCTTTGATCGCCCTGACTTTGTGCCCGCTCCCAGTTTCGCTGAATCCTATCTTAGACTCTACTCTGAATACAGACCCGGACCCTTTCGTGAGTTCGCTGATTCAACACTGATATTCTGCAGTCTCTTGCCCAATTATGGCGATCGTCGTGGCATACCCATGGACTACTATGCTACCCTGGGCATATCAACATATTACACCCTGGCTGACTTTAGTCATGACAGCCGGTTCACACAGTTGGGCAATTGGTTCTATCACTTGCAGGGTTTTCTCTGCAGCATGTTACATCCAGATCGTAGACTGCAACTAGTTCGATTCCGATAATTACTAGATGATACATCTAGTCGACGATCTGCTAGGCTCACAGCATTTTGCCTATGCACAGGCCAAGTTTTCTAGCATAGAAATACCTTGGTTCTATCTGCCCTTTACTGCTAATCCACGAGATCTAGAACACCTTCCTGAGTATGCGGGATCTTTCAGTCATCTTGTCTACAAAGATGACGAACCTGCAAGTCCTTTGGCAGAAGCAGCCATACACGTACTCATAGCGGCCTGCGATCGCACAGGGCAAGAATTGGATCAGATCATAAGGATAAGATTGGGCATGAGCACACGTACTCCTCATCAGATCGAACACAGCCCCCACAAGGATCAACAGTATCCACATCGTGCGGGCATATGGTATCCTATAACTTCATCGGGCGATACCGTGATCTTTGAAGAAACAGAACCTAGCCGTCGTTACACAGAGTGGCATCGTTGCACACCTGTGGCTAATCGTTGGATAGATTTCCCCGGAGAACACATGCACAGTAGCACTACTCCGGATCAGCACGAACAGCGCATAGTTCTAAACTTTAACTATACTGTTCGTGGTATGCCCCTGCCCCCTCGCTAAAATCTACCGCTTGCGCTTCGCGAAAAAAATTTTGCGCAGGCTTCGCCGAAAAAATCTGCGCTGGCTGCGCCCCGTTTTTGGCTAAATATTCGAAACAGGAGTGATACTATGCAAGCATGGAAAATCATGGCACGTAACACACGCACAAATATACGCATCCAAAAACAGTTCCTAGATGGTTACGTGATCACTGATCAAACCACAGCCAACGAAGAAGCACAGCGATTCGCACAGGCCCAGGCTGAGCGCAGCCGTGAACCTTGGGTAGCAGAAATCAAGCAGTACGAAGTAGGCTCTAAGCCCGGCGTTCAGTGATATAGATAGTTCACTGAAGTGGGATTCTCTCTGTAAACTTCCGCACCGTTTTTCAAGTGGAATTTACGAGCCATTTCAGTTTTAGGGCTCAGTGTCACGAATGTGTTCACTGTGGGCATCTTGGTTTTGATTTCCTGTTGTGCCTGTGTGATCAATTCACGACCCGCACCTCCCGCATAACTCCATATAGTATAAAATACCGCAGTAGTTGAATCACGAGCCAGTGTGTGTAGATCTTCCACAGTTTCAGGTATGCCCGCTAGGAATTTCACGCAGGTCACTGCCAGCGGTTCGCCCTGTTCGTTTTTTAGCACGAACACAGAGCCGTGTTCGTCTACACGAAAGTCCGCAGGGATTTCGGGGCGCACTGGATCATCCTTGAGCAGGCGCAGTAGTTCTTCAGTGAGTTCGGTGATTTTTTCTAGCATGATATCGTTATTATAATATACGTATTTAACTCGAGTCAAGAAAAACCCCACCAAAACACTAAAAAGATAACTACTGATATGACAACCCTTTACATATTCGGCGACTCGTTCACAGTACCCCCTGAACAGATCGTGGGCGACAGCCAAGGCGGACTTTGGGCCAGTCCCGGTGACACTTGGAGTTCAGGCAAGCCCAAACCCAAAACACAGACTTGGATCAACAGAACAGCAGGTCATCTCAGCACACTGCACGAAAATCTAGATGTGATCAACTACAGCCAATATGGCGTAGCACAGGATTTCTGCTGGTATCATCTGCTCAATGCCATGGACAAGATACAGCCCGATGACTATGTTATCGTGGCAGTCACGCATCCTAATCGTTTTTGGTACATACAGGATCAGCCCAATCTCAGCAATCACCATATACTGAATTTCCAAAAGTATATCACTGAAGATCAAGCCCTGGCTGTGCAACTGTTCATGCAGTATATACAACGTCCAGAATTGGACACACTGCATCAGATCTACAGGATGAAAACACTGGCCTACGAAGTGGTCAAACGTGGTCTTAGACGCCCATTGATGTTGAACTGCTTCTTTTCAGATATCAGTGCTGTGGATCAGATACCCGAACTTATGTGGGCAAGAGGAAACCTGTTCAATGTGCAGGCACAGGAATATTCTAGCGGAGAAGATGAAACCACGGAATACTTCGAAGGCATAGACTGTAGATATAATCATATGTGCATGAGCAATCATGAGATCATGGCTGCTAAGGTCATAGCAGCATTCACACAAGATCAGCCCGTTGACCTTGATCAAGGATTCCACACTGACCTGCTGAAAAAAGACTCTTTACAAGATGAAGCATTCTGTCGACAAGAACTAGACTGGGATAAACTACAGTTGGTACGATCACAGAAAAAAACAGAAAAACCAAAATGGTCGGTGTTAAAATAATATGAGTAGATTATTCGTTATCGGAGACAGTTTCTCAGCCAGCCCACCCAAGGGCGACGAAACTAAAAATTGGCCTAGGCTGCTCTGTGAAAAATTATATCAGCAGACTGGTCGAGACCTAACCTTGATCAACAACAGTCTAGTAGGCTCGTCACAGGACTGGTGCATGACGCATCTGCAGATATGGCTCAACTACGAAATGACTGAGGACGATTATTTGGTCATTTGTCTTACACATCCTAGCAGAGTTTGGTTCTTAGATCGACTGCCGGAAATGAGCAATGCTAACATCATAGATCTAGATCGTTGGGTTAGTAAAGATGAAGCCAAGGCCATAGAACTGTATATTAGATATATGCAACGTCCTATGATCGATCTTATGAATGTCAATAATAGATTGGCCTATATCGCTTATCAGACACAGCGTAGAAAACTCAAGAAGCCTTTGATAATCAAATGTTTTGATCAAGATCTAGATCAAGCCATGGAGTTTCCAGAACTGATAATCGCCGAAGGTTCACTGATGTCTGACGTACAGTATCACGAGTTTGATGATCCTGAAGCAGAAGCCGAAAATAGATATTGGCGAGGTTTAGATGCCAGATACAATCATCTGTGCCTGCGCAATCACGAAGTGCTGGCAGAAAAACTACTAGACAGTTTGATAAACAACACTGCTCCAGATCTTAAAAATGGATTTCATAAAGGCATGCTAACCGCTGGACTTCTGGATGATCTAGAATTCTGTCAAAAAGAATTGAACATGGATGTTAGAAACAAGAATCTATCCAATCCTGACAAGTTCCGACCTATAATTCCCTGGGCTAAGAAAATGGGATTAAAAACAGGTCAAATAGAACGCTGATTCTTGACAAACCTGATAAATTATTATATAATAAACTATCTTTATTAGGAGGTCAAATTTATGAATAGTTTCGTTACCGACGCACCGTTTGGTTACAGGACTGCTGAACAAATCAATAGTGCAATGGGTCGTGTTTACGGACACATGGGATTGGCTGTGCTAACTTCTATGATCGTTAGCCTTTTCGTAGCCAGTTCTCCTGCATTGATGGCATTCTTCTTTACAGGTGCTATGAAATGGGTAGTTATTTTCGCACCGCTGGTAGCAGTATTGGCTTTGGGATTTGGCATCTACAAAATGACCAAGCCTATGGCTATGTTAGCCTTACACGCATTTGCGGCACTGATGGGATTGAGTTTTGCCACTATCTTTGTGGTCTATCAGATCGGTAGTATCGTTGGTGCTTTCATGGGCGGCGCTATCTTGTTTGGTGTTATGAGTTTTTATGGATATTTTACCAAACGTGATCTCAGCAGCCTAGGATCGTTCTTGTTCGTGGGATTGATCGCTATTGTAATCGCCAGTGTTGTTAATATCTTTATTGGCAGCAGTGTGACCACTATGGTTATCAGTGCTTTGGCTATTATTATCTTTACTGGTCTTACTGCCTACGACACACAGCAGATTAGACAGATGGTTTCTGTAGAAAACACAGGCAATTTAGAAATACTAGGAGCATTGACTCTGTATCTAAACTTCATCAACATCTTCCTAAGCCTGCTACAGTTGTTTGGAAATAAAAACGAATAATTAATCTAGTATATTAGATTGATTCTCTAAAGAGAGATCTTGGTCTTCAAGATCTCTTATTTTTTCTGTGATTTGATCAATAAGTCCTAGATTACGCAGAATCTTAAACACAAGATTTTCCACACTCCATTCACCAGCACGAGCCAGTCCGGCTTTTCTCATCTGTGTGATTTTATCCTTAACTGATCTTAACTTTTCTAGATCTTTACTAAGAAGTGCATGTTCTATCTGTGCCAGTATAGCATCTTTCTTGGCTTCGATGCTGGCATCGTCTATTCTAGGTTTAACTTTTTTAGGCTTGACTATCCAAGAATCTTTGACTAGACTGTAAACGCCTGTGCTATGATGGGGTTCTTCGGAACCTTGTACATAGCATTCAACAGGCAGTCCTTTTATAGTAATATCATGCTGTTCTGACCATAAGGCCTTTTTAGCATTGAATAATTCACGTTGTTCGTCCGAAGGAGTGCCGGGAATTATAAGATGCAGATCTAGATCAGAATACTCAGTCCAAGTAAAATTAGCATTGGATCCTGTTATGGTATAATCTTCTACATCTAATTCAATGCCAACGAATTCTTCGAATGCACGGGCTATATCAATTAGTTTTTGTTTTACTTCTAATCTAAGACGATTGTCTTCCCAAAGTTTAGGATTTAACTTAGAGTTAATAGTAACGAAATCTGAAGATTCATCTAGTTCTTTGTAACGCATCCATTATTTAGCCCACATTAGGGCATACTGCGTAGCCAAGCGATCTGAGTAAATTTCTGCTATCATGTAGTGATAGGGATCGTTGGGCTTTGTTTCTACTACCAGTTGGCAGTCTACAGCATCTTGAGATTTAAGCCATTGAATACAGTCCAAGCCTGCTTGGCGATGAACTGCTGGCCAATCTATATAGATATTATCTGTACCGTCACTTTCAGCGGGCAACCATTCGGCTAATTCAAAACGGTGCGTCTTCATCTGTACTAATTTTATTCAAAATCTCACGTAGTTTAGTACTTTCAACTTGTCCACGGACTTTGCCAACAGATGCACCGTCAGTGGGTTCTTCTCTTTGTACTTCGGTCTTACGTTTAATGTTTTCAATGATACTACTGGCTCCGCGAGCAGTAGCACCATTGTGTTCTTGTTCTTCTTCGGGAAGATCTGAAATCTTTAATGTTTCTAGATTAAACTCTAGATCTACTTTTTGTCCCACACCGCTACTAGAACGAGTTTTCATTAATTGTATTTGATAGCGTCCACGCTCACGCATAGCACGACTAGTAAAAATGCCAAATACGTTATCTGCTGTTTGAATCTTTGAAAGACCACCAGAGATATGGCTATGATCAAATTCGACTTCTTCAACTGCACCCCTGTTTAATTGTGCGGCAGTGACCAATATGCACTGACGTTCTACTGCAAGATTTCTCAACTCTTCTGACACATATTTGTCTTTGATGAATAGGTCAGCGGGCGAAATCTTTTTACTAATGGGCATTAATAGATCTAGGTAATCCACCAACAACACATCCACCTTGCGACCTGTTTTAATTTCGTATTCTTTTAGATAAGCACGAATATCATTGGCAGTTTTACCTGACGGCATATATTTCACTTGATATGCTCCAGATTTCTTTCCGATGATACGGACCTTCATTTCTACGTCATCTAATTCTTTAAAAATCTCTTTGGTATGGATTCCAGTGGTCATCGCATCCATACGCATACAAACTAGATCTTCTGAAAGTTCTAATGTTAGATAGACCACGTTCAATCCTGCTAGAGCCCAATTGACTCCTAGATTAGCAAGGAAGAGTGACTTACCTGCACCCGAACCGCCTGCAAAGATATTCAATTCTCCGCGATTCATCCCACCAAATAGTCTACGATCGAGAGTAGGCCAACCTGTTGAGATCTGACCATTTTTATCTTTGATCCGCATCAATCTCGCTCTTGGATCAGCAAAGTAATCTGTGCCCATGTCTTTGGCTAGACCAATCTGCACTGCTTCTTTGATCATAACTTCAACTGCACCGTAATCTTTCTTTTCTAGCAGATCAGCAGATCCAATGATCGCACGTTCCAGTGCCTTGTGACGAGTAAAATTCTCAAACTCGTCCATCAGCCATTCAAGATGCCCTTCTTTGGCTTCTTCTGGCTTTTTTAAACTAATCTTGCATGTGGCATTAACCATTTCATAGTCAGGCAGAACTGAATACTGTTTAGCATATTCATTAATGAATTCAGCAGCATCTTGCAGTTTTCTGTCAAACAATGTATGATCGAAAATACCTTGACAGCGAACAAATACTTCTGCATCTGCCAGCATCAACTCTAGATATAATTTTTGTTCTTCGTAACCGTAATCTTTTATCATATTATAACGTAATCAATAACGAGACATTTTCTCGGTGTCGCTCTCACCGGATAGACCCCGTGAAATACATCTCCTTTTGCTATTATACACTTTCCGGGGGTAGGAAGTAAAGCCTTATAACAAGGAGGATTGCCATCTGTCATAAAGGCATAGAATGCTCCATGTAACGATCCTTTTCCGTCCGAATTATCTTCTGTAACTGCTTCAGTATAAATTACCTGAGTAATGCTTTTACGTCCGTGGCTGTGAACGCTTTGCCATCCGCCTTCTTTGTAATCCATCATCCAACTAACTGCTGGTTCTATGTTATAATAGATGCAGTTTTCGTACAATTTTTTCTTAGTCCATTTGGCTATTTTAAAAATAGTATCAGACCATTCTGGTGAATTGTCTAGATCGGCTGCTTCATATGTTCTATGATTAATTCTTTCTGATAAGATAGGATCCTGCCACATAGGAAATTGAAAAGAATTAAAGGCCGATGTTTCTAAACTATAATCTTTATCAGTACCTTTGATCATGAAAGGTTTGAGACTCTCGTAATCTTGATAGTACGTATCTAATATAAATTGATTTCCACAGGTATAAAGATTGTTTAATGTCATTTGATTTCTATGTGTTTAACAGACTGTGTGGGAAGTTTTATTCGTGTCTGTTGTCTGTATAATGCAGCACCCAACGCACTACTGGCATCACCGGGCATAGGCAAACTCCAGATTCTTTCGTATCTGTCGGATATTTTTTTATTAAATTTGTTATTCATGGCGCAACCGCCCATATAAACTAGATTATTATTAGGCGCTAATTTTTTCGCCCAATCAAAAACCTTCGTTGCTTGAAATTCAAATTCTTCTTGAACAGCAGCAGCCAAGTCTGCTTTTTCTTGATCATTCATGTTTAGTTTAGGCCAGTTCCATACACCCCTATGTAAATTATATCGTAAAGTTAAATCATCTCTCCAATATTTTTTTACATCGTTTCTATATTTTTCTGGATCTCCTGAATCACTTAACTTTTGCAGTAAGTGTTCTTCCCCAAGCGGTTTTAATCCTATCAGATCTGTAAATGCAGAATAAAAAATTCCTAAACTAGTTGGATACGCTCTACTAAACACTCTGTTTAGTTTCATTCCCTCGGCTTTCCAAATAGACATACTTTCCCATTCGCCAATGGCGTCTAACACTATCACTGTGGCAGAATCAAACGGAGAAGTATAATAGCCTGCGGCTGCATGACTTAGATGATGACTCATATAAGACATTTTTATTCTAGGCCAACCTAATTTTTTTAGATATCTTTTAGGCATGTCTTCTAAATCAAATGCCGCATAGAACTGCCCTGCATAGAACTGCCGGCATTTCTTCCATAACGGTCTTTCATACCAAACTATCTCATCCGGAGCATAGCCATTACTATGATTCAGTGCTTCAAAATACAAGCGAGAAGAAAGATATTGATCTCCGACTACTCCGGAGATCTCCGAATTACGCTTCCAAAATCTCAGTTGACCGTCTGCTACAACAGCGACACTGGCATCATGATTAAGAGCGTTTATTCCCCAAGTAATCATTTGTAGATGAAAGGATCTCGTTTCTTAAGTTCCGCCAGCCTCTTCTTCCATGCTCGATTTTGTTGGTATCTGCGCCATGGCCATGTTAAAAAGTTTATCAATGATTTAAACACTATTTTTCTCCGATTCTGTGAATCTATTCAACAGTTTTCTTTTTTCAATCTCAATCTTTGCAGGATTATCTGTGGCAGTTTTTATAGCGTCAACTATAACAAAAAGTTTTCCATATTTGTCAACAGCATCAGCACAGTCTTTAATAGATTCATCCCACGTAGGAAATGCTACTTTCCATCCTAGTTTGGCTGCTTGATCTAGCAAAGCCAACCCAGGCTTATCTTGATCGGGAATAACTATAACTTCTTTGCCTATATTATTAATTATTCTAGATTGCTGATCACTAACTTCGTTAGTGAGTAATGCTACACCACCAACAGATATAGCATCAAAAGGGCCTTCTACAACAAAAAGATATCTATGATTTTCTTTTTGTGCATCTACATTAAAAACGAAGAACGGATGTTGATCCGATACATATTTGGGTCTGCCTTCTGTGACCCTTCTTGCAGTATTGCCGACTATTTTTCCATTATAGAAGAATGGAATAATGACTCGATTGTCATAGCCCGGGGCAGGACTCCAATAAAAGTTTCCATCGAACGGATCAAATCCTCGTTGATCTAGATATGATATCACAGGGTCTAATAAGTCTTCAAGATCCTGATAATAACTGCTCTCCACCCAATCTAATAACGGCATACTACCTTCTGGTAGATCCTTATTTTCAAATTCTATTTTCTGTTCGACAAATGTTGTAGGAACATAACCTGCGCCTTCGGTCTTTAATGCTTCAAATGTAAGTTCTTTGATAACATCGTCGTCGGCTCCTAGCCATTGACATAATGTTTTAAATTTTGGAGATAGTGTAGATCCTGGAGTCCATCCTGTGCTGAATTTACAGTTGAAACAATTATATACAATTCCTTCGTTCAGCACTACACCGGCACGTTTTCTAGTGTCGGTTCTGTGTCCTCGATGGTGACAGCAGGGAGCATTAAAACTCATCCACCCGCTAGGGCTAGTTTTTAATCGAGGTAAGAGTGATCTAAATTTATCTACGACCAAAGTCATAAACAAATTATACTATCTGTATAGTATTTTGTCAATAGTCCCAGCGGTAGGAATTCCGGTCGCTCCCCGAACATAACTTCGGTTATCTGGTGCAGATACGCCAGTATTGGAAATCCCGGTCACTGCTCCGTCTATATTTACAGATGTAACAGTTATGGTTAAATCATTTACTCCGGCAGCACCTCCAAGATTTTCTCCGGTTATTACCAATACTTGACCTACTGTATAACCCGATCCACCGTCGTACACGCTTACATTATACGAACCAGTAAATGTTTGACCTATCACAAACTGTGCCGAATTATTAAATGTATTTCCAAATCTAATTCTAAACCAATTCCATTTACCAGTAATATTTTTATAGGTAGGAGTAGATTGATCAGTCATAGTTTCTGTATCTAGATCTACCCAAACACCGGGATTTCCACCATCACTTTGGCTACCTTGAATTACCACAGTACCTGTATAATTGGTATAATAGAATTGGAAGGTATGTAGAGATTGGGGAGTACTTAATCTAGAATTAGCATCGATGATGCTTGACAATAGAAATTTTTCTTGGTTACCGGTCGATACACGAAAATCTCTAAATTCGTCAACGACCACACTGTCTACAGGCTCACCAAAAACATCGCCATATATTTCTATGTTTGCAAACGCACCGTATTGTGCATCTATATAAAATGGAGTTCTAGAAGTAACTAACGTGGCATCGTTGTTGCTACGAGTTTGTCCTATTACTGAATATTGATAAAATCCCGGTTCTATGTCTGCTAATTCAGTTTCAGATAAGATAACATATACTTTACCGCTGGCAGCACTTTGTACAGTGCAGGCTTTACTAATAATTAATTCCTTAGTTTCCTTGTTTACTAGGTTAAACATGAAATCATTATAACTAGTTACATCATACGGTTTTTCATCAGAATTGCGTATTTGAATATCGATGCGATTATCAGCACCGCGAAAAATTTTAAGATTGCGATTGTACACTTTACGATACCTCTCTGTCTTCCAAGCGGCCAGATAATTTGTGTAAGCATCGACCCTGTTTGGATATAAATAAACTGAAATTAGTTGCATAATTTGGAACCCTAGCAATATTTATCTATGCGTATTACTGAAAATTTACAAGAAAATTTTCCCTTTATAACTGTGCTTAATCACGTCAATGCAGAATATGTAGGCATAGTGATCAATCAAGATTCGCAAGTAACTAGCATGTACGATTATGCTAGTATACGATCCGATACGGAAAAACAGCGTTTTATAGAACTGGGCGAAATTTGGTGGTGGGAATCAAATAGACAGATTCCTATTAATATATTCTTAAACAAAGAAATATTAGAGTTTAGATACGCTATTAGAAATTTTAGTACCAAAGACGTCAAGGTATTATTAGGTCCATGCACTAGTCTTAACGATATAATAGTTAAAAGAATTAAACGTAAGTCGATTACTTTAATTAGAAAACCCGGTTAATTTCTTTGCCATATATTATCTGGGCAAACGTCAAAACTAATTTGTAATTCAGTTAATGCTTCTTGAATAGACGGATAATCAATATCATGTCCCAATAACCCTTCGGTCGTTTTTACCAAAGGCGTGTAAGCATTAATATCTTTGATAACTGCCTTTCTAGAATGTGCGGCGTCGATAAAAACAAAATCTACTTTTTCATTTATTTTAGATGCTAGACTAGAACTATCGCCTTCTAAAACAATTAATCTATCTTTATATCTATCTTGAATTTCGGGTTTATAAAATTGAGAAATATCAATGTCTACTGCATACATTTTTAGAGACGGATTATTTTCTAAGAGATAAAATAGAGTTCTGCCAAATCTAACTCCGACTTCTATTCCTGTAGTCCATTGATTTTTTTTAACAAGATAATCTAAGTAATGTTCTCTTTTACTTTCGCCTGTCCATTTTATCGTCAAAGGTAATTTATTTTTTATTTTTGCCATTAACTAAATCCATAACTAATTTGTTCACAAATTAAATTCATCTGAACAGCAATAGCAGTGGCGTAGGCTATAGCATGACTCTTCTTAAAATAATATTCATCATTGTCTGGCTTAATCCACACCTGACTCATAACTTCAGTCCAAGACTTTCCTATCAAATGTCTTTTTGCAGGTCGTATTATTGCTAACACAGCCGCCAGTTGTTCTATACTATTCGGCTTCATTTGTCTTAATATTCCACTATGACCGTTGACATGAAAGAGTAAATTACTGAAGTCGTCTTGTTCTAGAAGATCCCATAATGGTTCACGATTCATTAATTCTAATAGATGTTCTTCATTTCGAACGCCTTTATATATTCCGACATTTAAAAAATCTATTTTAAAATAACCTTGTTCTTCTGCTAGGTCATAAGGAATTTCACAGAGTCCTGTCTTGACATCTACAGGAACCTGATGGAAATATACACCAGTATTATGTTTAACTAACTCACCATTATCAAGCCTACTAGAAACCTTATGCTTGAATAATTCTAGTGCTCGATCTCGGTCAACAAAGTCTATATCAATATCAGGCATTACTGGATCCTTGTTGTTTCAAACAATAACAATGGAAGATTGTCTGCCAAAAATTGTGCATATTCTTCTGCATCTTCGTGATCTTCAAAGCCAGAAAACTGTACCATAATAACTGGTTCGTCTTGCATAACTCTAACTTCAATGTCTATATCATCTCGAGATATATATTCTTCATTTTCAGCAAGAGTTTCTCCTTCAATGGCTTCTTCTAATTCTTTGATTTTTTCTTCAACGTTTTTTCTCTTGCTCATTATAGTATCTTAGCCTCCTTGACCACATCTTTGATTAATTCAATATCTGCTGGCAACGACTTAAATCTTCTCATCCAGTACTGAGGATCTATTACAGGACCAATGATTTCTAATTGTTCATCGTTCATGCGCTGTAGCATTTCTTTACCAGACTTTGTATTTAATACCAACCAAGGACTCACAAGTCCTTCTTTAATGTCATGGGTGGCCCTGTTTAAATTAACAAAGGCAAAATAGTGTTCCCACGGTGCATTATTCTTATCCGCCCAGTCCATCATAGTAGTAATGGATCTTTGTATAGCACCATCTGCCGGTTCGCTCTTGATCAACTCACTGATATAGGTATCGTACAATTCATCTCTACACCAATGATCGATTTTAACTCCGCTCTTTACCACGTAGTCAATAAACATTTCAGGATATATGGGATTAGTGTTTACTAAGAAACTACCAAATTTTACAAATGCAGTATAATAGGGACTTTGTGCAAAATCATCGAATGTCTTCTTGGACTTTCCTTTTTGTGCGAAGTCATAAAATTTTTGAAAAGTTAGTAGTCCTGCCTGCACATGTTTTTCATTTCGACTTATGTGCCTGCGTTTTTGTTCACAAATATGAACAACTAAAGTTTTTTCTTTAGCGAATTCTTTCTGACAATATTCGCATTTATAGTTTAATTGCATTGACTTGCTTTTTATCCCAACCAAGTGAACGGGCATATTCTTTGATTTCTTCATCGCTAGTTATGGCAGCAAGGGCTTCGATGTCTGCCATTTTCATATTAGGAAATTGTTCTGCTAGAAATTCTTCTTTCTTATTTCGATGGACTTTTAATGGGATCCATTCATGAAACTGTGTTTTTCTACTTTCGTGGCTACACATCACCAAGGTCAACCATTGTAGTTTAGGATGATGCTGAATGTTGACCCAATGTTTGTTGTAAAATTCATTTGTGGTCAATACATAATGTTCTTGTAGTTCCTTATTGCTAGTTTTACAACTACTGATGTATCTATTAAGATTCCAAAGATCGCCTTTGATTTCTTTTTGACCTTCTTCCGGAGAAGCATCCCAAAGTTCTTTAACTCCCATATCAACTGCGGGAATCATGTCTTTAAAAAGGTCTACGTGTTTATTCTTTCCCATCTTTTTTACTCAAGTGATATATCATTATAGCACGATCCAATGCTTCTTGCAAGAGGGGATTTGTTTTAGCGGCTCGATGTATCTCCCCCCAAAGTTTGCTATCCTTGATGTGATCAACCAACGGGCGACCGTCGCTAGTTCTTGGATCATAATCCCATCCAATGGCTTCTTCTTTAAGACTTCCTTTTTCTCGTTGAAACACAACGCTACCTTTTCTGGTATAGATATATTCGGCTCCAGGTTTAAGGTTTCCCATTTTTGTGTCCTACGGTTTCTCTTTCTATATCTTCATGATCAAACTCAGCCCAATATAATTCAAAGGCAATAGTATCTTCTACTGCTTCAAATTGATGATATTCTCCGGGAGAAACCTTAGTATATTGACCTGCAGTTAGAACTGTTTCGTCAACGAGATCGTAGTTATTTTTCCATACTCGAATGATAAGTTTTCCAGACTCTACAAAGAATCCGTTCCACTTATATTTGTGTTTGTGTTTAGAACATACACCGCCTGCCTTGGCTTCAATTCTGTGAAACTCCAAGACACCATTGGCTTCTAATAATTCTGTCTGCCCCCAAACTTTTCCTGCTTTCATATCGTTCCTTTTATCTTTAAAAATAAGTATTCTTGTCTTTCGCACCACCTATATTCAAACATAGGTTCTCCCGGACCTGTAAGCATACTAGTACCTTTATAGGCTGATTTTAGCCATAAAGATTTTCCTGTATAATGGCAGCGTCTCGGCAGTAAAGAATATTTAAGTTCCCAACCTATGCATCTTCTTTTGAACGCTTGGTCTGGTGTTTCCCAATCCATTAATTGGTCCAATGGCATTATATCATCTTGTGTAACTGCAAGACTTCGCTTTGCCTAGAAACTTCTTTGACGAAGAATGCACAGGGAGGATTGTACTCATCATGCAACGGAACAGTTAATAATTGGCCGTTTTTCATCTTAGGAAAATACCATCGAACATCTTGATAAATGTTTAGTATTTCTATCGGCATATATTCTGCCTTGAATCCTTTGACTGGATTAAAGATTAACGCATCAAATCCACGTTCATTGATGCTAGTCAATGGTAATACTTCTGGATCTAACCCGCAGTCTTTATCTCCTACGACCATACACCAATCTAAAGGCATCTGAACTTCATAGCCGCCTATATTCAATAATATTGCAGGACTATTAAAAGATTCTAAAAAAATCAATGGCATGAAATAAAAATCCGGATCTTGGGGATTCGAATTATCTAGCACACTGAATCTAGTATCTTCATCTACTTCATCCGGCAATTCGTTCAGGTCGAACGCCGTGTTGTTTAACGTTAAAATTCTCATTTTTTCTTTTTCTCCAGCATCGCTCTCGTTTTTTGATAAGATAATGCAAATGCATGATTCCATCTTCCAAAATATTTCACCCAGTCTCGATTATCGAACAACTGTATATTCATATCCCAATCTTCATCAAATAAAGGAACTATCTGTACCAATGCCTGACCTGCTTTGATATGAATCATATAAGGCTCGGGTTTCAATTTTAACAGACAATTAATGTTAGTAACATGTTGATATTTGAATTCAACAACTCCAGGAACTACGGTCCATTCCAGCGGGTCTTTTTGATCCCAGATCGGTGGCATCATTAGCCACTTATACATTTTATCAGTTTTAAAATACCAAGGACTCATCAACTTAATATTGCAATATCCAGGCCAAGCACCTGAGGCTTGACTGTCTATGTGATGTCGTTCTAATGGATTTTTAATTTCGTCCTTACAGGCAAAATCATAGGCTATAGACCCGTCCGGTCTTACTTCGATATCGATATCGGACCAGGATCTAATGATTATACTATTTTTGTATAGATCTTGAAAACCGTTACAGTGTCTAACAGTTACCCACCCTTCTTCTTTGGAAAGATGTTGATACCAATTAGGTAATCCGTCTTTATTGACTTCGGGCGGAAAAAGATCTATAAGACTTTGCATAGTCGTATAGCAGTTTAAATCTAGTTTTTTATTTTTTGGTTTGAAAAGATTCATAGGGCGATCTTGGTTAATGTAAATGGATATTTGGCTTCTTTGTAATACTTTTTACGTTCGGTAAGATGTCGTTTGGCATACTTACAGGTTGAGGTGATGTCCCAGATCTGAACGAAGTCTTTGTCTTCTGCTCGTCTAATGCCTCGCCCAATACTTTGTATAACCCTGACAAAGCTTTTTCCGGGCTCCAAAAGAACCAGATTAAAAATCCTAGGGATATTAATACCCACAGCGGCCACACCATAAGTCGCCACAATAATCTTGCCATCACTGGTTTTAATTTCATCATATTCTTCTTTTCTATCATCTAATTTTACAGCACCACTTATAAAAGCAGCATCATTTAATATGCTTGTGAGTTTATTTCCAGTATCTATTCTGTTAACTAATACCAGAGTATTTCCAGTTTCAGAAATTTCTTGGATCTTATTTGCTATCCAGTTTATTCTTCGATCATCAGTAACCAACCATGTATATTCTTCTTGATAAGATCTAAAAACTTCTACATCGGTCGTTTGTAAAATCTGTATATCTAACTTTGCTAAAACATCTTTCTGTTGCAAATCATATGCGCTGACATGATTAATCACTGGACCTATACTGGCTAATATACTTTGGAATTCCCATTTTTCTCTGGGAATAGTTCCTGTCAAACCCCATCGTATAGCGCAGTTTCTAAAATTTTGTGTAGCCAGTCTCATCAATACATCGGCTTTGGCTTGATGTACTTCGTCTATGATGATGGATACAACTCCTTCACAGAACTCAGCCAATGACAGTGTATCATCGTCATAACTCTTCTTCTCAAGTACATTGAGACTTTGCCATGTACAAATGGTATGTGTACGATTTAATTCTTTTCGATCACCGAAATACACGCCGACATCTAAACCTAAGTTTTTGTAGTCTTCTTCAGTTTGGACAACAAGCGATTTGTTCGGAACAATAACCATCGTACGACCATACGGTTCACAAAGATGCGACAACGTCGCTGTAGTAATCGTTTTACCTGCACCTGTTGCTACCTCCTGTAATGATTGTGGATTTTCTAAAAACTTGTTAACTACTTCGTATTGATAATCTCTCAATACGATAGGCTGCCCTGCCTGTGGATGACCTTGTGGCCATGTCTTGCCTTGATCTGCCCAATAATTTTCGCTTATAGGAGAAAATTTAAATGCACTAGACTGCCTCAAATCTTCGACTTCGATATCATATCCGGCATCTTCTACTATAGGAAGAATCACATCAAGGTGTGCCAGATATCCGGTGCCGCCGATACCAAAAAATGTTTTTGTTCCGTCCCAACGACCTAATTTGTAGGCAGGCATATGTCGTGCATATGGCAGATCGTACTTAAGAGCATTGACTATTTTTCGTCTAGTTTCAACACTAAGTCCGTCAACTTTAATGTTCACTTCATCTTTTATGATCAATTTACACAGGGACAATTTTATGGTTCCTCACTACAGTTGGCTTGAATGTCCCTAAGTAACAAAGACATGGATGTGCAAATAACCACGGCGAAGTTACTGAATCGCTCAACGGCGGCACATAGCAATTAGTACCTATAATTTTAACATCAATTTTGTCTCTGAACAACCACTTAGGGGGCTTCTGCAAGAAAATATAAATTTTTCCTTGTTCAACTTTTCCACCTAATCTATTTTCTTTTATCCACGAATTTAATTCTGAAGACTCTTCACTGCTTTCACGGAAACAGACTTTGATGTCTTCTTTACATCCAGCGATTTCTGCATCACTGACGAATTTTTTAACCCATCCTAGCAGATCTTTAGTATTCCTATCAAGAAGGATAGCAGACTTGCCTCCTGCCATTTTATGCAGGTCAAAAAATTTATTGTTTTCTTTTAACCAGAATTGATTGGCAGATTTTGAACAAATAATTTCTAAAACAGATTCTGGATTTTTAGATGTTCTTAGCGGATACCCCATATTTTTCGCCAAGAAAATATCGTGTTCGTAAACTCCATTTTTCTTTTCATTAAAATAAGTTTCGGCATCCATACAGGCATTTATCAAGTGGACTCCGCGATCATCGATTAAAGAATATGCAGTTATAGAATCTTGCTGTTGCCATATCTCTTCAACTTCACTAACCAACGAAAGAAATGAATCGTCTATTTCAAAACCATGATGATTCACAAATTCATTAATGTGCATGACATTGTGTTTGTAAACTTCCACCATCCTTAATTTTCTGTCATGGTCCCATCTGTTATTATCACTGTTTGATAGGTCACTTTTTATTTCCTTGTCAAATGTTTCCTTAAGAGAAAATGGAAATTTTAAACAGATCCACAATTTTTTGTTTTTATCTTGCTCAACAAAAACTCTTTTTGACAAGTCTAGGGTTCTAAAATTCTTTTTCCATACGGGGCTAATAAGATTATTTTTATAGTCTAATCCCAATTGTGCTGATTCATCTTGGTATCGAGACAATATCTTAAGAAGATAATTTCCTTGATTAAGTGTTAGATATCTTTCATCATTAATACAATATTCTTGGAGGCTGTAAGTAGCCGTAAGATCTTGCTTCGAAACTAATAATCGTTGGGTGGCTGTTAACAAATAAAATTCGTTAAAAATATCTTCTATGTACGGTGATTTTGACATAATAGTATTGTACAAAATTAAAACAAGAAAGTCAAGTTTTAATTTAAAGAAAATAAGGTAATAGGCGTTTGAAAGGAATGCCGTTTTGTAATTCAGGTACAGTCCATTCGGTATGACACAACCTCAAAAACCAATCTTCTCGTGCTGGCAATGAAATTTTTTCTAAATTTTCAAAAGAATCTGAAATAGGCCATGCCAAACTACTACTGTCACAAATGATTGGCGTGCCTTCTATGGCTGCACGAACAGCAGGACCACTATTATGGTTTACCACACAATGATGATCATATGTTATATTAAAGTCATCATATGTATTAGGTATTTTTGTAGGTGTTATTACCTCAACATTTGGCAATTTTATAGAAAAAGGCGACCTTGGGTGCGGTCTTACTAATATAGGTCTATCGGTATGCTGTTTTATTTTTTCAACTGTTTGAAAAACCCAATGCCCCATAGCAGGCTGACCTTGCCATTGAAGGCTATGAGAATGTTGGCAGGCTATCAAAATCGAATCTTTTCTATTTTTTGATGGATTTTTTAGAGAGACTCCTAATTTTTTTGGTCTATCATTGTCTAGGTCAATGTCATTGCCAAATTTTCCTAGACCGTGTATATGATCCAAACAGATCCTCCAAGTACTACCCCGAAAAAGGTTTCCCACTTCAATTATAAGAACCTGCCTTCCCTGAGAAATCGCACGTTCGTATATGGTTTTGTTCGGACTCATGCGGCCATACCATAAAACTGACCATATGACATCAATGTCTTGATCTCTGTCTACGATCTCCATGCCGATCTTTTTGAGGCCTTGCTCAACTGCGGCAAAGATAGGAGGACTATTGAGAGCACCGTGCTCTCTCCATAATTTGAATTTCATCTAGGAATATAAATATCCTAGTATTTAATAATAAAAGTATGAGTAAATTCGCCAAACGGTTAAAAAAGTTAAACAAAAAAGCCCGAAATGTTTTAGTTGTTGGAAATGCTTGGGGAAATATTCAAGAACTTTCTGAATCCTATAACACTATTTTTCTTGTTGACGATCAACAAAGGAAAGTCCGCGGAAGGAATATTGTTTATAGAGAAAATTTTGATAATATTCATCTTTTATACGATGTAGATATCATATTAATTGACATAGATCATCAAAATCATATTTCGGAGTTATATCAATTATTTAAAAGATGGGATTCATTGATAATCATCCAGGGCCCAGAATTGATCAGTAAAGAAAATCAGAATTTTTTAAAATCTCATAATTACCAAATAGTAGAAATACACAAAACTTACTACCAATGGAAATTGCGATAGTCGATTTTTTTCATAATAAATAAACTGCTAACTTTACTTAGGAAAAAAATGAAAAAAATCGCCATCGTTACAGGAATGACCGGACAAGACGGTCCGTATCTAGCAAAACTTCTCTTAGAAAAAGATTATAAAGTTTTTGGATTAGTAAAACGTTATTCTAATCCAAATTTAGATAATATTAAATTTCTTGGGATAGAAAATGATATCGAATTAATCACCGGCGATATCACAGATGATGGTTGCATGAATCACATCGTTAAATCTATTCGCCCAAATGAATTTTATAATCTTGCTGCACAAAGTTTTGTTGGCGCCAGTTGGGATTTAAACAAACTTACTACCGAAGTAAATGCTGTTGGCCCTTTAAATATCCTCAATTCGATTAAAACACATAGTCCAGATACTAAATTTTATCAGGCTAGTACTTCCGAAATGTATGGTAATAGTATAGAATTATCAGGTGGTCTGCAAGATGAGAAAACTCCATTCATGCCAAGAAGTCCATATGGTGTTGCAAAATTATATGCTTATTGGATCACTGTAAATTTTAGAGAAAGTTATAGTTTACATGCATCAAATGGCATTCTATTCAATCACGAAAGCCCGATAAGAGGAAAAGAATTTGTAACTAGAAAAATTACAGACGGAGTGGCAAAAATTAAATGTGGCTTGGCTGATAGTATCACTTTAGGAAATCTTGATTCTAAAAGAGATTGGGGTTTCGCTGGAGATTTCGTCGAGGCCATGTGGTTAATGTTACAACAAGATCAGCCAGGCGATTATGTTGTAGCCACGGGACAACAATATACCATCGGCGATCTATTAGAACGTGCATTTAAATATGCAGGTATTGATGACTGGCAAAAATATATCAAGAGTGATCCTCGATTTAAGCGTCCGGCAGAATTATACAGCCTGTGTGGTGATCCTAAAAAAGCAGAAACAGTACTAGGATGGAAAAGAAAAACTAGTTTTGACGATCTAGTTAAAATGATGGTTGAAGCCGATATCAAGAGATATTCTAACAAATGAAAAAAGCCGTAGTTACTACCTTCCATAAGGAAGGATATGACAAATATGCCAAGAGAATGATTCAAACATTCTTAAAAACTTGGCCAGAAGATATTATATTATATGCATATCCTCAAGATCATTCTATAGAAGAATCGGCTAACAATCTTGTGGTCAGAGATTTACATAGTTCTTGTCCCGATCTTGTGGCATTTAAAAATAAATGGGGAGACGATCCCAAAGCCAGAGGTGAAGTTCCAACAGGGCCGCCTGATCGTAAAGGAAAGAGACCAGGAGTAGGCTTTAGATGGGATGCTATTCGATTCAGTCACAAAATTTATTCAGTCTGTCATGCTGCCCGCAATACTGACGCTGATTTATTATTCTGGATGGACGCAGATATGGTGTGTCATACACCTGTTCCGCACCATTTTATTGACAGAATGTCTCCAACACACATCGGTTTAGGTTTTTTAGGTAGAGAGAAAAAATTTACCGAGTGTGGTTTGTATTCGATGAATCTGAAAGATCCTCACACTCAAGAATTTTTGTTCGAATTTCAACGTGCATACGATTCAGGGCGTTTATTTCAATTTAGCGAATGGAACGATTGTTGGGTATTTGACGAAGTTCGTAAAGAAGTTAAGCAGCGTCATCCAGAATGGCAATGGAATGACTGGTGCAGGGGTCTAATCAAAGGTGAAGGACATCCGTTAGTCAATTCTGAGTGGGGTGCGTATCTCGATCACCTCAAGGGAAATAGAAAAAATACCGGTAAAAGCCTAAATACAGATTTTATTAGACCTAGAACTGAAAAATACTGGATTAGTCGCTAGAACTAAATTCTGCTTTGCTGTGTTTGGCCTTATAGTGAGACATGTAAGGTCCTAAAACTGTATGTCTCATGGGAGTCTTGTAGGGTTTAGTAAATTCTTTACACAAATCAAGACCGTTGGCGCCTAATTTTTCAAAAACATAACCGTAAACATCATTGTCGTAGAATCTACGAAGATCTTTATGGTCTCTTTCTACATAATGTCTGCGGTATTCATTTCTAAACTCGCTAAACTTATCGTGTCTTGTGTTAATTGCAAAGAATCCAGTTTCTGGAACGAACCATCTTCCCGGAGTTCCGTCTTTGGCTGAAAAATAAACCACACCCATATGGGTACTCAGAGCATTTTTTGGTAAAATATCTGTTATAAACTGTCTATCTATAAAATCGGTATGTAGAACATCGGCATCTAACCATATAATTCTGTCTGCCGTAGAGTTTTGCATAGCATGAATAAAACTCCACGCTTTTTTAGCAAACTTTTTTACTTGTTTAGTCTCAGTGGTTTGAAAATCGAAATATTCTTTTTCAAATTTGTCAAAAGATATTTGTTTTAGTCTAGGATTGTCGGGTAAAGTGAACTCCTCGACATAACAAGTCAAGGACATATCCGATGGCCAATACTTCAACCATGATTCTACGGCATCTTTTCCTATAAGGTCGTAGTAGTATTGATTAAAACTTGTGATAACTTCTATATTAAGCATAATTTCTCATATGTGCCCAACATTCACCGTTGGCAATTTCGTTAAAGTTCCAGTGGAACATGGCCAGTCTTTCTGCCCAACGCTGTCTGTCTGGCAAGGAAGGATTTTCAATCTTAGATAGATCAGTTTCGGCAATCTCTTTACATTGACTGCGTTCAGGATCTGTCACGAATACAGGAAAACCCTCGATGGCTGCACCGACTGTAGGGCTTGAATTATAATTAACCACAGCCCAACAGTTTTTCAAATCTCCCAGGAGATCTACTCCATCTCGACTTAGACGAACACCCTTCAAGAATCCAATTTTTTTAATTAGATTATTAGGAGATAGATAATTTTTAGATCCTTTGTCTCCGGGATGTGCCCTAATGACTATGTCTCGATCAGTGTACTTCCTCAATTCTTTAATAGTTTGTGCAGTCCAGTCTACAACATCAAAACCGCCCATACTCCATCCACCGTTTCTTTGTAAACACAATAAAATATGACTACCATTGGTTCGATAATCTTTTAAACTGATTCCTATATTAGACGAAAGATTAGTCCACCTAGTTGGATCTATATTTTTATCACAATATTCTCCAGTATTTGGAAATATTCCGTTATAACTGTATCGTAGATAATGTTGAGGATTGGTTTTATCTTTGTAAAGAAATAAATTTGAATCCGCTAATAAAACTTTCTTATTTCTTTTTCTTTGCTCATCTATTATTTGTTTACGGAACAATAGATGAGGAGTATCTTTAGAATCTTCGTGTACCCAGCCGACCATCATGGCTACATCTGCATCAATCAGATTTCTTTGTTCATGGATCACTACATCATCTAGTCCTAGATAAGCAACCCCTAACGGGAATCTATTCAAAATTTCATTTTTTTCAAGATTTTTATTTGTTGCAGGCAGACAGGCCGGATATACGACAAATTTCATTTTTTCTTTTCCTTTTTCGAGACCACTTCCTCGCCATTCAACCTTCTTAGTTGATCTTTGTTCTCGATCCCAAGATAATGTTCAAAATATTCTTTGATAAAACTGTTCTGCATATTAAATCTATTAGGATATTCTTCTATAACAGTATTCCATTTAGACCAATGCGGCACAAATGTTTTCACTGGCCAGGTTCGAGACAACATTGTAACTGCATAGTGATCATACGGTTGTCTGCATTCAAATATTTTTCCGTTATACCACATCAATGAATATTCTTTTATAAATTTATCAAATTCTACGTGTTTAGAATTGAATGAAACGATTCCTGTGTCGATGTGATCAAACTTTTGAGGATGATCTTCACCGCAATCTAATGTTCCCCAAACATTTTTTCCTGGATGTAGCAGTTCTAATGCTCTCGGTCTACTTAAATTATTAGTCACGGCGATATCTGCATCGATCCACACAACTAAACCTTTAAACTTTCTTGCAGCCCAAACTTGCACTCTACTTTTCTTCCAAAATCTATCGGCCTTGGCACCGCCCATGCCTTCTTTGACCCACGGATCTTCGGTGTTGGCCACTTCTTTCCAGAAATTAACTGTTTTGCCAAACCCTAGATCAACAGGTTTGTCATCCCACACAATAACTAAATCTCCAGGTAACCTACTCCATGTTGGCATGGTATGTTTTGCACAATGTTCCCAATATTCTCTAGACAAAGATGTAACCCATGTTAGAGGAGAATAGGCTGTTACATTATTTCTTCCTAGTTCGTTGGCATATTCGATAAGATATGAATACCAAATATTCTTGTACTCACATTCCGCATATTCCTCGAACCACGGACCGCCTTCTGTCCAGTGATATCCTACAGGCTTGCCGCTTTTACATTGTTCTACTCTGTTATGGCCTACAAGAAAGTTATATTGAACGTTTAATTCACCTATTTCCGATTCATCTAACCACTGAAATCTATGTAGATATGATCCCGGCTGTGTATTGATATCCTGCAAGGTAAGTTTAGCATTAGATGGATGACCGCAGTTCCAAAGAATCATCGAACTCCAATTTTTTCTTGGATACTGGCTTTGTGGTTTACCATCCATCTTGAAAGTTGCTGTTGGTTGGTAATTATGTTTGACCACCATAACTGCATACCTTGAATCGGCTTGACTAAAAATTTCTTGTATATCGCCGTCCCATACAAAATCACAATCACAGAATAGTGCCCAGCCTTCTAGGTTCATTAGATGAGGAACTAAGAATCTTGTAAATGTAAATTCAGTAGAACTCAATGGATCGGGTTCTCGGGTGTAATATCCGTCTCTTCTTAGTTGATCTTGTTTGAGAGATTTTACTTCAGCATTTGGCGTATTCTTATAGATAGAATACTCGCAGACTTTAAATGCTATATCTTCTCTGTAATCATAGCCCACAAATATAGGCAAGAAACCATCACTCATTTAATATTCTCCAGGCGGTGCCATCTTTTAATTCATTGATATGAAATTGACCGTAGGCTAGATGACAAGCCCACTCATAGATTAGATCCTTGTCGGGATAAAAAGGATTTTCTATCTTACTTAAATCTTGACTAGTCACAGGCATAGCGGCATGTGTTGGAGACAATGTAAATGAGGGGTATCCGTACATCACCGCCTCGGTAGCCGAGTTACTGTTAAAAGTTACCAGACAATGCACATCGTCATCTAGTGCTTCTTTTAAAGTGCTATTCACTGTTCTTTCTAGTCTACTCTTAACTCTTTCTCTAACTTCTATAGGACGATCGGTATATTGTTTAATAGTAGAGATTGTTTCTTGCAACCACTCTTCTAATTCAAGACCATAAAACTTCATAGGTTTTTCGTCGGGCTTGGCTATCAAAATTTTACGACCGCCTTTTTTCCAATCGTGCAAAGGTATCGCTAATTTACGAAATCTATCGTCGGGACGTTTAATAATTTCGTTATGTTGCAGATCGTTTTTCACAATTCTATGGTAATATTTCCATCCCATAGGATTTAAAAGACTTCTATGATTTCCCATGTATCCAGTATCCATGAAATAAAAATCTCGGCCATCGAGCCAACATTTTTTCATGATCTTATGTTTTAAGATTCCACGTAAGATAATAGGGTCTTCACTATCTCTATAATCAAAGTCGTCGGTATTGATTACACGGCCGCCGCTGCCCATGGCGAACATATTGATATATTCGTCTTTGCCTTCCTTGCTGAGAAATATCCAGTTGTTCATAGACGTTCTATGTCTTCTTCGACGCAGTTTTCACCGTATTGTATTTCTATAACTTTTAAAGGAGTTTGACCTTCGTTAACTAATTGATGCCATTGTTGTTTGTTAATATGTATATGTTCAAATTTTTTATAGACACCTTGCAATTCTGAATCTGTACTAGAATTTATAGTATACACTGTGGCTACTCCGTCTGCCACGAACCAATGCTCAGCACGATCCTTGTGTTTTTGCATAGATAGCATCTTACCGGGACCAACTGTTAATTCTTTTAACTTTACTTCTTGTCCTTGTTCGTGTAAAACACGCCAATAGCCCCACTGACGCTCTGTCTTTGGTGCTTTCCATTCTTGTAATATCCAAGAACTAGAATTCATTTTATGCTCGCCGCCCACCCCGAAAACAAATTCTAGATTTTCATCAATGATATCCATTTCTGGGATATTTGCGTTTGTTCTATCACCACCATTGGCAAATATGATACGATCATCGGGAAATAACTGTCGAACTTTTCTTATAGCGTCCTTGGCCGAACCGTCACTATCATCAAAATTTATAACTCTATCGACATTTTTTATAGAAGACAAAACTGATGCACGTTCTTCCCAGGGCATAAATTCTTTTTTCTTTTTTCGTCTCAGCCACTCGTCCGAGTTGGCACCAACTACTAAAAAGTCTCCTAGGCTACGAGCCTCTTTTATATATGCAATATGTCCGGAATGGATAGGATCAAATCCGCCGGTTACGAGTACGATTTTTTTCATATGAATATTTATGTGCTAATATTATTGGTAAATAAATTCATGAGTAATTGGTTAGATTTATACAAAAGTAATTTTAAACCCAATCTAGAAATTAATTCCAGCGGAGTTAAAAGAGGATTGAAAAAGAATATCTATAATCGTGCAGAAGGCTATCAATTGATCTTTGAGTGTCTATTATCGTCTAAAGAAAAAGATTTTTTTATAATCGAAACAGGAACTATACGCAATCCGAATAATTGGAAAGATGGTAATAGTGGATTTTTATTTTCCGAGTTGGTTAGACTACACGGCGGATTTGTCAAATCCGTAGACATAGATCAAAATGCTGTTAATACTGCTAATAGTTTTGTCAATCCAAAATTCTATAAATCATATTGTTCAGATAGCGTCGAGTGGTTAACTAAGCAAGATAATCTAGAAAATATTGATTTATTTTATCTAGATAGTTACGATGTCGAGTGGGCAAACGATGAGCCTAGCGCAGATCATCACTTAAAAGAATTTATTATTATAGAACCATTTTTAACACCCGGGACAATAGTCGCTATCGACGATAATAGTTTTTTATTAAACGAAAGACGAACAGGAAAAGGAAGAAAGATTTTTGAATATTTAGAAAAAAAATCTATTTTTCCCATATACGATGAATATCAAATAATTTATAGGTTTTAAAAAATGATCATTGATACTACTTTATTCAATAACGAATTTCATATGTTAGATCTTCGGATAGAATTAACGAAAAACTATGTTGATCGTTGGATCATATGCGAAGGTAATAGAACTATGAGCGGAAAACCAAAACCATACCACTTAAGTGAAAATATAGAAAAATATTCTCATCTAGGTGATCGACTAGTTGTCGTTAAATTAGATATTCCAGAAACTTGGACCAACTGGGATATAGAAAATGGTCAGAGAGCGGCTTTGCTTGACGGGTATAAAGATTGTGATGAAAATGATATTGTTATGCATAGCGATCTAGACGAAAATCTAAATCCTGAATTGTTTAATGAAATAGTTACGATGCTTAACGATTCTAATCAACCTGTAACCTGTACTTTAGATTTTTATGTTTATAGATTTGATCAAAAGGTTAATCGTAAATGGGCTGGAAATGTTGTAGCAAAAAAATATATGTTCAGAGATCCTTGCGAATTATATAAAGGTTTGCAAGCAGGAGTCGGTCATGCACAAAAGAAAAAAGATAGATCTCATTGTGTATCATTTCCTAAAATAGCCGGGTGGCATTGGGGATGGATGGGAAATGACGATATCATTCGTTCTAAAGCAGCCAGTTGTATAGAAACGCAGAACTGGGATGCCGAAACGATGTTAAAACATTTTCACGACGGAAATAATGGAGATGCTATCAACGGAAAGACTGTAACAGAATACTGCGAAAATCCAGGTTACCCGGAATGTGTAGAATCTCTATTACGTCAATATCCTTTCTGGACTGAAAACCTCAAGGCTTCCGAGTAAGCCAGCATCTGCCGCTTCTATTTACTTTGATATTTTTCGGTCCGAAGAAATCCCAGACTGCTTGTTGAAGTCCGGGATATCCCTTGGTATAATCATCTCCGCCAAAATAAGTTCCAGATTTAATTTTAGGCCACCATGCTGTTAAATCTTTGGTCACATCTTCATATGTGTGCCCAGCATCAACATAACAAAAGTCTAAAGAGTTATCCTCAAAAGAAACAGCAGCATCCCAACTGATAGACTGCAACGTTTCGATTTTATCTACCAACGGAGAAATATTTTCTAAAAAAACATCTTTAATAGATTTGTTTTTTATTAGACCGTGTTCTTGTAATTCTACACCGCCACTCCAAGAATCAACAGTTACAAACCTACCAAATTTATTTTTATTAATTAATTCGACTGCGCAATAGGCCGCCGATTTTCCAGTCCATGATCCTAATTCTACCCACTGACAATTAGATGGCATTTGATCAATTACTATGTCTAACATCATGGTATTTCTTTCGTTCATAAAACCATCGATGTTTTGATAAAAATGTTCCATATTATATGTTCCAATATTTTTTTACGTCAGGATGTTCTAAATTATTCCACGGTTTTCTTTTTCCTGAACAAAAAAGAATAGAATGATTATGATTTTCTTGCAATGTTCTTTTTGTAATTCTTGCAATTCTGTCTGGATTTTTTAATTTGTGTTGTATTAATTGATGTTCAACTCGATCTGATATGAATCCTTGATCAACATACTTTTCAATCGATTGATATTGTCCGTGCCAGTGAGATATTGGTTGCTTGCAGAATTCTTCCCATATATACGAATAATCACCATTCCACCACATTAGTGCAGAACAACTAATATCTCCTTTCCACGGATCTGAAGACATTAAAAATTTATATTCTCGAATATCGTCTATTATAATATCTAAATTTCCACAAATTATAGTATCAAGATCAATATATAAACAATTTTCTACAAGATTTAAATCTTTCCTAAATAACTGAGGCTTGGCCCATACTCCCCATGCTTCTATAGGAATCATAGGAAGTACATTTACATCAGGAATCTCAACATCAGATATACAATAAAAATCATGTTCAGCAATTAAAAAATTATCTACAGCCTTTTTTAATTTTACAACATATTCCGGAATCCAATTCGGTCCACTTTTTAATACTGTAACGACATTAATTTTCATATAAATTTCCTTGATAAATATTTATTATTTTATAAGGGTATATTATGAAATCATTAGTAACCGGCGGTGCAGGTTTTATAGGATCGCATATAGTTGATAAACTAGTAGAGTTAGGGCACGAGGTAACAGTTATAGATAACGAAACATCAACAGTACATGAAAAATTTTATTACAATGAAAATGCCAGTTACTATAAATTAGATATAGCCGATTATGAAAATACTAAACATCTTTATAAAAATATAGATTTTGTGTTTCACTGTGCGGCAGAATCGAGAATTCAGCCAACTATATTAAATCCATTAGGTGCAGTTAGAACCAACACCTTAGGAACTGCCACAGTTTTACAATCTAGTCGAGAAGCCGGGATTAAAAAAGTTATGTATTCTTCTACGTCTTCAGCATACGGACTAGTTAATGAACCGCCCTTGTCAGAAGATATGCCAGATGATTGCCTAAATCCATATTCTGTTTCGAAGGTTGCAGGAGAAAAACTCTGCTCAATGTATACAAAATTATTTGGATTAAAAACTATTGTATTTCGATATTTTAATGTGTATGGGCCGAGAGAACCAGTAAGAGGTGTATATGCCCCAGTCGTTGGTTTGTTTTTAAGACAGAAAAGATCCGGTCAACCGTTAACTATAGTTCCAGACGGAACACAACGTAGAGATTTTACCCATGTTGACGATATCGTATCTGCCAATATCTTAGCGATGCAGATTGATTCTCATGAAAAATACGGAGAAGTTTTTAATGTTGGATCTGGAACTAATCACTCAGTTTTAGAACTAGCAGCATTAATTTCTAATGATACTGTAATGATTGATCCGAGAGTAGGAGAGGCCTATATTACTCTTGCTGATAACAAAAAATTGTCAGAGGCATTCAATTGGAAGGCCGTTAATAGAATAGAAGATTATATTAAAAAAGAATTAGGATAAATTTCTATGTTTTTTGTTAATAGATTCTACTCTTTCTAACAGTTCTAAACTCATACCAACATCAAGGGCCTGTTCACAAATTGCCGCAACATCTTTTGGAAAACATGCTCCACCAAATCCGAACTTTCCATCTGGCCCTGGAACATCCCAATGAGTATGTCCTAGTCTAAGATCATTCTTTGCTATTTCTTTAATGTCTGACCAATTAACATCGAAGTGTTGTGCCAACTGATAAAACTCGTTCATGAATGTTACTTTTGTAGCCATAAATGAATTTGCCAGATACTTAAACAAAGATGCTGTTGTAATATTTGTTCGATGATATTGTGTTGCTGCAATAGTGCTTGTAGAAATTATTTCTATTGCCCGTTCTACATTCTCGTCTTTACCACCAACTAATACCCACGTTGCCGACTCATAATCAGCAGTAGCATTAGCCGCTGTCAAAAATTCGGGGGCATGAACTATGTTAGGATATTTTGATTCAAGATAGGCATAAACACCCGGAGGAACAGTGCTCTTACAAATAATAATTTTATCGTAATCTACTAATTCTGCTAATACAGATTTTACAAAACTATCATCACAATGTCCGTCTTCTAGCATAGGAGTAGGAACACAGACATAAACTGCATCACAAGTTTTAATTTCTTCTAAAGGAGCAGACTTGTCTCCCAATTTCGGATCACGAGCAATAACATCATGATGCCTATGTGTCCAGGCCACTGCCGATCCCACATATCCTAATCCTATTATACCTATCTTCATAATGTAGCGTCTTCTAAGCCAGATGTCCGTAACTTAACAATATTTGACAACTGCCATTGTTTGATATCTAATGCTTTGATAATACCCAACCACTTATTCCGTAGTAAGGCAAAATCATTGATGATTTTTTCAAAGTCTACAACATCGGCCTCGCCTTCTACAAATTTTTCACAATCTCTAGAAGAGAGGCTTCGTTGATAATTTTCGAGATATTTACGAAAGTGTTGACTACGTAATCTGCGGAGTTCAATGTTAAGGTATTCTAAAATACCTTCGATCTCTTGAAGTTGGTTGAATCGATTTTCAACGATACCAGGCATCGCAGCCGATGCCTTTTCAATATTTCCCGCTATGCGAGTGTCCTGTTTAGCCGCTACTAGTTCAGCCTCATAGTATGCCACTGCCTCTGGAATATTAGAAATATCTTTTGAAACTCGATCATACCAATTCATTTATTCCTCATCATCGTAGCCGTATTCTTCTTCATCTTCTTGAATTTCTTCATCGTCAATGGCATAGTCGATAGCATCGTCTAGGTATCCGTCAATCCCCATTAAACTCTGTAATGTAGATTCTTTAATACCGTAGTCCAAGAGTGTATTGACAAAATCTGCCGCTACGTCTTTACGATGTTTTTCTGGAATATGTTCAACGACTAATGTCCAGATATCTGCAATCAAATCTTCTTTCATTCTGCGCTCTCCAAATCGGGTACAACATCTTTAGTTATCCCAGATTTAGATTTTTCACCATATTTAGAAATGTCTTCCATGATCTTATCTAGACTACCGTTATCATTTCTTTCCCATGCCTTGCGGAACTGCTTGATGATTTCACCGTCTTCGGTTACAAATACAAGACTATTTCCTTCTTTCTTAAGAAGTTCTTTAGCCTCGAATAAATCTACCAATCCGCTGTAAGGATTCATACCTGTTTCGTAAGGAATCTTTACCTGCACTGATTCAAACGGCTTGGCATAACGAGTTTTCATGATCTTGCATCCTGCACGGATACCACGAACTTCTGAAATCTTGTTACCGTCTTCGTCTTCTTTGAGTTTAAGTTTTTTCATTGCGACAACAATACTTGACGCATAGATAAAGCCTTGACCACCTGAAATTTTATCATCTGGATCAAACATATCTTGCGATGCGTATGTATGGTTAGTGGCAACTAAACCAATATTTAGCGAACCAAACATGTTTACACAGTTACGAACCAGTGCTGTTAGTGCCTTAGGCTTACGGCCCATATCACCTTTTAAATCACCTGCTTCGAACTGATTAACGTCTGTTGGAGTTAGCAACATACCTAGTGAATCAAGTACAAACAAGACTTTAGGACGATTATCTTCCGGCATTGCCTTATACTCTGCAACAAATTCTGTAATAGTTTTTGCCACATCATCGATCATTGCCATGTTAAGTTTCAACAACTTATCCTCGGCTGTGTCAACACCCAATGCCTTGAGCCAATCTTCGTCAAGTGCGTTTTCTGTATCAATTAGAATAGGGTAGATACCTTGTGCCTGAGCGGCTTTGATAAGGTTACCAGAACAGATATAACTCTTGCCAGCACCAGATTCGCCAGCAAATACAGTAACCTTACCTAGCGGAACACCTCGATTAAAGTCACCGCTGATTAGATAATTCAATGCGTAATTACCTGTGCTGACCCAGTCTGTCGGGTCATTAAAGCCAATTGACAAGCCTTCAATGGACTTTGTAATTGACTTTCTAAATTTAGAAATATCGAATGCTTTTGCCATTATTGATCTAACTCCATTGAATTGTATTCTTTGATAAGAGAAACCAATTCTTCCTCAGTATTACAAACTGTCTTAGTATTCTTCCAATCTTCTTTCTTATCTCGACCGCCGATTTCAACCATCCATGCATTATCATAACGATTGATAGTGATCGATTCGTTGACTTTTGTTAGTTTAGTTAATTTTGCCATTGTAGATTCCTATAGTGAAAAGAACTCGAGCATAGGAACTACGTCCTAGAGGCTCGAGCCGTATTAATTACTGACCCTGACGAGCACGAATCTTGGCAAGAATGTCTTGCGCTCTAGATGCGCTTTCATTACCTGCCGGTGCTGCCGGAGCGGCTGCTGGCTTAGATATCGGAGCAGGCTCATCATCTACTTGATCTTCAACGGCTGCTGTTCTAGTAACAGTTTTATTTGGGTCACCGGTAGCGGCGCCCATACCTGCTGGCTTGAAGTATTGACCCCAGCGATCCATATCATAGGCTTCGCCATCAACTGATGCTTCAAACATTTCTTTCATTACCTTCAACTCTACATCTGTAGGTTTCTTAGGTAGAAAATCTGAAAGATTAAACAGTCCATGAGATTCGATGGCTGCTTTCTCAATATCGCTCAAGGCACGCTCACGACGGCTCCACTTGGATGTAGAATAGTCTGCGAAACCACCCTTGCTAGTTTTAGCGATACGGAAATCTAATCCTCTTAGTGCATCAGTTGGCAACTCTTCGATTTCACTGTCCATCAAGGCAGCACGAATGATCTGATAAATCTGAGGACCGATAATAAATCTACGGATAGGATTTTCTGGTTGTGCTTCTTCTTTCAAAGGATCTTCAACAACGAAGCCTTGGAAAATGTAACTACGCTTCTTCCAATACTTACGACCCATTTCTTCTAGATTTTTATCTTTGAACCAACCACGAACTTCTGATAGGATCGGACATGCTGTACCGTCGTTATACATCTCAACGCAGGGAACTTGTACCTGCACTGGACGTGAATCAGTTTCGCCTTTGATGCCTGCAAACGGCAATTTGATCATTGCTCGTTCTACCCAGAAAAATGTGTTATTGGTATTGCCGTCAGGTAAGAAACGTACTACGGCTTCTTTGCCTTCTTGCATATTCCAATGTGGGTAAATTGCGTTGTCGCCACCGCTGGTGGAGTTTCCTGTAGACTTGTTTTGTGCTTCTTGAAGTTTAGCACGAATTTCTGCTAGTGTTGCCATTTTATAGCCTCCTTATGCCTTAATGTAAATGACTTTTTATATGCCTTTCGCATAACAACTATTATGCGCTTTTTATTTAGCAAGGTCAAGTCTTTATATGATTTTTTTTACCAAAAGAAAAGTGGGTTAACCCCACTTTTCTCTGTACTTCAATAAAGCCAATTGTCTTGCTAAAAACAATTTCCATCTTATTTCCTCGCTAAGATCATCTTCAACAAAATCATCTTTTACGAGTTCCGGACGACGATAACCAACATGTATGATATCGTCTGCTTCCCATTCGTCTTCTTCATCGTTTAAATTTAAAGAAACAAGAGGAATGGGTGTTGCTGGATTACTTCTTAGCAGGCTCTGCTTTTTTGTCGTCTTTCTTAGCAGGCTCACTTTTAGCGGGGGCTGCTTTGGCATCAGCGGGCTTGGCTGCTGCTGGTTTGGCTTCCTCCTTTTTAGCGGGTGCTGCTGGTGCTTGTGCAAATGCTGTTACTGCAAATAGAGATGCTACTACTGCTGCGATTGCTGATTTCATATGAAATCTCCTTTTTTAATTAGTGAGAACAAAAGTGTTCTGCACATATATATAACGTCAGTATTAAGAGAATAGTTGACAAAGTGAATCGAGCATATGTCCAAAAGAAAGGGCACCGAAGTGCCCGATCTATTATAAAATAAATTTTACATTCTTGCCAATTCTTTAATACGTGCCAATTCTTGTAGTTCTGGATTTTGTTCGGTGCTCTGATGCGGAGCCATGCGTTCTACGAATTTACGAGCCACGCTTTCAGCCTGTTCGCCGAACTTCTTGCCTACCATTATTGCTACTCCTTCGGGGCCTTTTGGAAATGTTCCACTTTCTCTATCATAGAAACTATGGATAAATTCTGCCAATTGTTGCATGTCCATAGATTCTTGTCCTTCCATGCCTAGTTCTTTTTTTCTACGCTCTAAGCCTGCTGAACTTGTTGGTGATTTAGTTTTTTCGTCATCGAGGTCTTTGGTGCTCATTTTCCAGTCATCGCCGCCTTTTGCTTTTCGCATATAGGCTGGGATATCGCTTTTATTAGGACCGTCACCGCCTTCTTTGGGTTCTTCTACATAGTCACCGAAATCTAATTGATCTACTACCTCCGGTGCATTCTGTTCTAACCAATTTTTTACTAGACCTCTAGTGCATGAATCTGGATCTTCTTTAGCCTGATCTTTGATCTGTTTATATAACTGTGGATCGTCAATTATTCCTTTCAGGCTTTCAATAGCATTGCTGCCGTCGACTCCTGCTGGAAAATGCTCTCCGACTAACTCTTGTAATTCTTTAATCGCTGCCTGTTGTTCTTCTGGGTCTTGGCTAGTAATCGCTGATTCTTCACCTAAAGCCATTACCCAATTTTCAAATTTGCCGAACGGATCTTCTTCGCTTTCGATTATATCGGCTTCATCGTTTATTACATCTTCTTGTGTCATGGCGACTATGTCGTTATAGCCTAGTGTGCTTTCTTCCTGCATCAAACGATAGATAACAGGAAATACTGATTTAATGTCTTCTTTAAAGTTCTTAACTGTGAATTTTTCTGTGTAATCTTCTACTACTTCATCAGGTACTTCTAATTGTTCTCTTGCCTGGAAACTTTCTTTATAAGCCTCATAATGACTTTGCTTTGATAATTTTTGAATAGTTTCTCTTAGACTGTTTAATGCCTGTGTGCTACGCTCTACGATACCATTAGTGTCTGAATTCATTAGATCGTTTCGAACAACATAATTGCCGAAACTCTTTAACTGTGCAATTTCTTCGCTCATTTGGATGATACTCTTTCCGAGATCATCATAGGGCAAGCCGCCGTTGGCCACGTGACGTTGCATTGCTCGGGCGCCTGCTAGATGAATGAAAGGATACTTAAATCTTTCACCGTCTTGGTTCTCAACGAACAAGGCTGAAATATTTCTTGTTCTTGCACCAGGCTGTGTGTCATCCATGACTGCCTGGTTATGTTTAATGATAAGACGTGTGTCCATCAACTTTTGATAACTCATGGTTTTCGTACCATAAAGTGTGCTTTCATTCATGACTGATTCTCCAACTGGCTGTATAACGGTGTTTGGTTGTTCTTTAGGTTTATTATGCTGACTTAAAAACTCGTAATCTCTTTTATCAAGATTATCTTTAGCAATATCTCTGGTATCAAATGCCATTAATCTGCGTTTAGCAAATGTGCGTAACTCTTTCAAAAATCCGTACCAGTTAGTTTTTTGAGCGCCGTCCATGCCTTCTGTAATCCCTGTGCTGAAGTAAACTTTCATAGAGTTTTCTTCTGCTAGACTAATACTGACATGCCCGATGGGCGTTTCGCCTTCCATATAATCAAAGTCAAAGAAACGTGCTTCTTCTGGGCTGATGGTAATCTGTCCAGTTTCGTCGCCTAATTTTAGGCCGCGAAATCGACTGCGTATTTTATAGAAAAGATCTGTGGCAATGTTATTTGTTGCATTCATAAGTATATTTATCAAAAACCAGTGCTGACAAAAATCGGCATGGGCAGTTGTTCTTCAGTTAGTTTATCTGTCATTTTTTCGTAGACTTTTGGATCCCAATCCGCTAATATAGAAGCCATTCGCAATATCAGCAAAACGCTAGATACTAAGTCGTCGTGTTCTCCGGTTTTTGCACCGAAACCTATACCGTGGGCCACAAAGTTTTTTAACTCGCTGATCAAGGGCTTGCTGTGTATACGCATTTTAGTAGTTTCTAACATATGCTTTAGTTGGCTGCAAGCAGAAATTTTAGTTTTGTGAGTAGTATTAAATCCTTTGCGGAATCTACGCACATGCCCTTTTCTAATGGGCTCTGATAGGAAAAGTCCTGGAAAGTTTTCTTCTCCTATGTTGTTGATACATATCAAAGCACTTTCACCTACTGTGTTGTTTTCTACAGAATAGTAGATCTGAGGATTTCCACCTTTTTCTTTTCCTCGATTAGCAATATAATTACATATCTCTCTGAGATTTTTTGCTTGAGATTGCACAGGAGTTAGATTATGACGCCACTCTGCTACCTGTTCCATACTAGGCATTTCAAATACTTCTATGGCTGAATAGTCACCGCCGGTGCCTAAACTAGGGTCTAATGCTATTAGATATGTGCAACGAGGATCTATATCTTTATACCAGCGTGTTTGCCCCATAGTCATTATAGGTTCGCTGCCCTTTAGTTCTGCTAACTTTACTGCATTGATTAATGTTTCATCAAAGATCAAGAATTCGCAGTCAAATTCTCTGCGGAATCTTTCGTCACCGATTTTCGCACGTTCTATTCTGGCCCATTCTTCGTCACGATCTGGATGTTCGTTCCAATGAGCAAAGTAACTATGGAATCCATTCTGTCCTAATTTTTGTTCGTTTCCAAATTCGTCAAAGCGTTTTTGTGCTTCAGTCCAAATTAACGCAAACTGATCTTCGTCTGAGTTTGGTGTTGATGTAATAATACACTTACCGCCTGTGGACAATGTTGGTGACAAAGCAGTCCAGAACTCTTTGGCCTTCTCCGGCGGCTGTACAAATGCAAACTCGTCACAGTAAATTAGCGATAGAGATTTACCACGACCGGTATTTTCTGTTGT